>LXNI01000368.1_pt1 | contig 54047 bp, 42 predicted proteins | sample 809091 | NCBI WGS metagenome assembly LXNI01 (sample SAMN04870527, study PRJNA318959) | sponge metagenome | biome: 01000161; feature: marine sponge reef; material: water | host: Sarcotragus foetidus | place: Greece: Milos, Mediterranean Sea | collected 2013-05-29 | depth 5-7 m
AAAGGTGATCTGAACCGGATCGAAACCACCGAAAACACCCAATGTAGTGCCTTACGGCAAAAATCAAACCCGTAAGACACTGATTGCACTCACATTACGTTTTGGGTTGGTAAACTTGGGTTAAGCGAGGGGACGGATTTTGTGATCAGGCCCTACGACGGTGCCAATCACAACGAGGTGTCCTGGCGCGAACGGCTGGATGACCCGTTGACGTTTCTGTACGGCTCGAATGGTGCCGATGGAGACGGCTAGATCGGAGGCGAACCGCTCGCGTGTATCATTCCGACGGCTCACCGGCCAATTGCTCGCGAGGCGCTTCGCGGACAAAGTGAATCTCGCCGTCCTCGTCGATCTCGTAGCGGTACCGGACACGCCGGCCCTGCTCGTCGAGGATATTCAGCGATTGCTGGAAAAGACCGGGCGGCGGGGACCCCGGGGGCACCGTGGCCTCCACGATATACAGGCGCCTGGCGTGCAGGAAAATTCCGGCATAGGTTCGCGATTCGTCGGCGTTGGTAACCTGCAACAGGTGGCCGGGGATCCGGTCATAGTGCGCCCAGGAATCGTAGGTCACCTCACCGCCTCTCCTGCGGATGTTCCAGGCGGCGTAGGCGACTGCACCCATTATGTCGCCCGGCGCGTCATCCGGTCTCAGGCGCTCCCCGGTCCGCTCCGCGCGTTCCGCCAATAACCGTTCCGTTTCGGTGTAGTCGACCACCGTAACCGAATAGCGACTCTCCCCCCGATTCGCCGTATACACGCGCGCGGGCATGATGCCGCGATACTCCGACAGGTAGGTCGTCTCGGCAATGTCGGGTTCGGCGGGAAAGTTGACGGCGAACCTGTCCTCGAGGTTTGCGTATTGCATCCAGCCCTGAGCCTGAGATTGGCCGCAAAGCAGGGCGAGTGGTACTACGTACAGAAGCCTGGGCAAGCGCATGTTTGTCTCCCTGGATCGGGGGGAATCGAGCGGCATATCGTGGCTGGCGCACTCAGTCAAACTCTTTCTCCACGCCGTTCTCCATTGTGATATACCCCAGCAGGCACCCGGGTGAACCGTCCTTGAGCGGATGGCAGCGAACGGTAATCGTGTCGCCCACCTCGACCATCTCAGGAGTCCATCCATTCCTTTGCAGTGTCGACGCAGCCGCACCCTCGAGCGCCCAGACCGTGGGCTGGCCGTCGTCGCCTGTGACCTCAAGATACACCCACGAATGAGGATTCAACCAATGCACCTCCGTGATCGTTCCCCCCATGTGCGTAAAGCTTCCCCTGAAGTAGTGCGGGTGGCTGTGATGTGCCCATGCGGAAGCCGTTGCAAGAAGGGCCGCGACGATCGCCGGGCCAAGGCACGTTGCCCGCCTGGACCGAATCCATGCAGACGCTGTCGGCAACATTAGGTCATTCCGAATCATTGTTTTTTTACTCCCCCAGGGCGAAGGCTACCAGCGCGTCACCCTCCGCAGTATACGTTCGCCGATTGCCTCCCGCAGCGATCACCACATACTGCCGCCCCCCGGCCATGTAGGTCATCGGCACCGCCATGCCCGCATAGGGGAGCGTTGCCTGCCAGAGTTCCTCGCCGGTGCGTACGTCCAGCGCGCGAAACTTCTTGTCCATGGAGGCCGCCATGAAGACCAGTCCGCCGGCGGTGGTGATGGGCCCGCCGATCATGGCCGTACCCCAGCCCATGAACTTCGGCACCGTGATGCCGAAACGGCGAATCTGGCCAAACGGCATCTGCCAGCGAATCTCGCCGGAGTCCATGTCGATGGCGGTCAGGCTGCCCCACGGCGGCGGGGTACAGGGAATCCCCAGCGGCGACATGAAGAACTCGTTCTGTGTCCGGTAGGGTGTTCCCGGCATAGGGTCGCCCGAACCGGAGGAATCCAAGGCCACGGTGAGGACACTGGTACCCTCGGCGCCGGGCATGGGCGTGATCGCACCGCCTTCGTTCGGCCGCAGCCAGTGACGGGTGGCGATGTCCAGGGACTTGACGATGAGCAGGTTGGAGTTGGGATCGAAGGCCGCGCCGCCCCAGTTGCCGCCCCCCTGGAAGCCGGGATAGTGCAGCGAACCCTGAATGCTGGGGGGCGTGTACATGCCCTCATAGCGCAGTTCGTCGAATTGCCGCTGGCACCAGCGGCGGTCGAGTGGCGTCAGCCCGAACAGGTCGTCGCGGGTCAGGGTGGTAGGCGTGAACCACTCCGGCAACAGCGGGAACGGTTGAGTTGGCGAGGTCACTTCTCCGGGCACGTCGGAGGCGGGGACCGGGCGTTCTTCAATCGGGAACAGCGACTCGCCGGTATCCAGGTCGAATACGAAGGTAAAACCCATCTTTGTCTGCTGGATCGCCACGTCACGTTCTTCGCCGTGCTTGCGGATCGTCGCGATCAATGGATGTCCCGGAAGGTCGTAGTCGTAGACGTCGTGGTGGACGATCTGGTAGTGCCAGACGGGCTCGCCGGTTTCCGCCGACAGCGCCACGGTCGCGGTTGCATACGGAATCGGAAACGTTCGCGTCCCCCCGTAGAAGTCCGAAGATGCGCTGGTCGTCGGCAGGAAGACGAGGTTGCGTTCCAGATCCGCGCTCAACGTGGACCAGACATTCGCTGCGCCGGTTTCGTCAACGCGGTTCGGGGGGATCGGATTGAATTCCCACTGAAGTTCGCCGGTTCGCACGTCGAAGGCACGAACGAATCCGTCGCTGGCGTTGACGACGCTGTCTTCCACGCCCACCGCGGCAATCACCCGGTCGCCGACCACGATGGGTCCGGAAGTGGTATGCCGGGGTCCGACGCCGTTGCCTTCGAAGTCCCAGTGCGTGACGTAGCCCGGGTGGCCCTTGTCCGCACCGAAGTCTCCGCACGAGGCGCCCGTATCCCCGTCGATAGCGTAGATGTTGCCGTGGACGTCGCCCTTGAAGACACGTTTCTCGCATGCCTGGCCCGGCTGCGGCGATTCGGCCTCCCAATAGGCCACGCTCCGGCAGCGGGCGTCACGTCGTGGTTCATCGATCAGGCCCAGCCCGCCATCGTCGGCGTGGGGGTCAAAGCTCCATCGCTCCTCGCCGGTGGCCGGGTCAACCGCGAAAACGCGGTTGAGCGCCGTGCAGAAATAGAGCGTGTCGTTCGCATGAATGGGCGTGGCCTCAAGCCATGAGGCGTCCCCGGAGTGGTGGGTCCAGGCGACTTCGAGTTCGGAGACGTTGCCCGTGTGAATCTCGTCGAGTTCGGAATACTGCGCACCTCCGGGTTGGCCGCCGAAGGTGGGCCAATGGGAGGACTCCTGCGCGGCCGCGGTACTCACGCACATGCCCAATAGCGCGGCCGCCGCAAGGGCGCCAGCCGTGGATCGTCCAGCCGTGGATTGTCCAGAACGATGATGCATCTTGGCCCTCTCGGTGTTTGTGTCGCATTGTTGTACAGATTTGCGAATCAGACAATTGCCGACAGGCTAATAGGTGGTTTTTCCACCTGACCGGGTATCCTCGATCAGCCCCGGTCTTGTACTGCACGTAAAAGGCCAACTTGAACGGGGACCAATGCCCCTGTATAAGCCCTGCGCACAGCGATCGGCAAGGAGAATGCCATGAGCGAAGACTTGGTCTTCTACACGAATCCGCATTCGCGCGGGCGCATCGCGCGGTGGATGCTGGAGGAAGCAGGCGCGGAATACCGGACCGAGATCATCGAGTACGGCGCCGAGATGAAGTCGCCTCCCTATCTCGATATTAATCCCATGGGCAAGGTGCCGGCAATCAGCCACCGCGGTGTTGTGGTGACGGAAACCGCGGCCATCTGCGCCTACCTGGCCGACGCGTTTCCGGACGCCGGGCTGGCCCCGACGCCACAGGAAAGCGGCTCGTACTACCGGTGGCTGTTCTTCGCGGCCGGACCGCTGGAAGCGGCGATCATCAACAGGAGCCTGGGGTTCGAAGTCCCGGTTGAGCGCGAGCGGATGGTCGGGTACGGGACGTACGCTGCCGTAATGGACACGCTGGAGGCCGCCCTCGCGAAGTCCGACTACGCGGCAGGGTCCCGTTTCACAGCCGCGGACGTGTATCTGGGCGCGCAAATCGGCTGGGGTTTCGAGTTCGACACGATCGAAAAGCGCGCGTCCCTGGTGGACTACTGGGCACGCATCGAAGGTCGGGAGGCGCGTCACCGGGCGGACGCGCTGGACAACGCGCTGATTGGGGCTGACGAGTGAACGACGATATCGTGGACATGATTCTCGAACATGACGCTTCGTTCAAACTGGAAAAACTCCGCAAAACTGAGTGAAATGACGACACCGCGACCGACAATCACACGAGACAGACTTGCGAGGCTGATTCATGGACAGTGCCACACAGACCGAACTTGACGCCGCCGTGCTGCGCCGGTTGCTGCAGCACCTGGACGAAAACAAGGACGTGCAGAACATCGAGCTGATGATTTTGGCCAAGTTTTGCCGCAACTGTCTGAGCAAGTGGTACGCGGCTGAGGCGGCCGATCGCGGTCTCGAGGTGGACATCGAGGAGGCGCGCGAGCGAATCTACGGTATGACTTACGCGCAGTGGAAGCGCGATCATCAGCCGCCTGCTACCGACGACCAACTCAGACGGTTCAGGGCGGTGAGTGAAGGCTAGATCATGGTTCCTGGAACTGCCTCGGCATATCGTCAGGACAGCGCGGGCAACGAATAGCGCGGTTCAGGATCAGCGCCAGTTCTGCTCCCACTCCTGGATGAGTTCGGCTGTCAGATCAGGCATTTCACCTGCCAGATCGTTGCGCTCGCCGGCGTCCTCGGCGATGTTGTACAGCCTCCATGAGGTGTTCGGCGTACCCATGCCGCCTGCCGCGGGCGTATTGATCAACTTGTAATCTCCGCGAACCAATGCACCTCCTCCGCCGCCCCTCGACCAGCCCACCGAGTCGCCGGGCGCATGAACCTCTGCGGTTGCCCCGGTCAGGTGCGGCCAGACCGAGCGTCCCAGGATGCCGTTGATCTCCCGGCCCCGGTAGCTCCCGGGCCCCGGATGCGCGGTGCCGGCGATATCGAGAAACGTCGGCAGCATGTCCAGCATGGTCATGAGCGTGCCGTTGACCCGATCGCCCTGGACCGCCGCGGGGAAATGCACGAAGGCCGTTGTGCGCAGCCCGCCTTCGCTGAAGGTGCCCTTGTATCCCTGCAACGGTGCGGTGGCCGCTTCGGCAAAGCCTCGGCCATGGTCAATGAAGGAATTCGGGCGGCCCCAATTCTCGAAGCTGTTGTCGATGAAGCCGGGCGGCGCCGGATGGACGCCCGCAGCGGTCGGAATGATTCCGTACGCGGCCGTGGAGGCGCCGTTGTCGGAGCTGAAAACGATGACGGTATTCTCCAATTGGCCGCTTTCCTCCAGGTAATCCACCAGACGGCCGAAGTTGAAGTCCAGGTTCTCCACCATGGCCGCGTACACCTCCTGGGCCCGGGCGTAGCCTCTGCGGTCCTCGGCGGACAGTTCGTCCCAGGGCGGAGCGACCGGCTCGAAATCGTCCAGTACCGCGCCCTCCGGAATGACGCCCAGTTCGGTGGCCCTCGCCACACGGGCTGCCCGCAAGACGTCGTAGCCTTCGTCATAGCGGCCCGCATAGCGATCCAGCCAATCTTCGGGAGCGTGCAACGGCCAGTGGGGCGTGGTGTAGGGAACGAAACCGAACCACGGCGGCTCACCGGAGTCGATGAACTCGATCATCCTGTCGGTGTAGTAGTCCGTGGTATAGAAATCCGGCGGCAAGTCCTCGTATTCGACGGTCTCGCCGTCCAGTCGATACAGGCTGTAGTCGTCCCAGAGGATCTCGGGAAAGTGACTTGCCGAGGCGCCAAGCTGCACGAAGGAGCGATCGAATCCCCGGGTCGACGGCGTGTAGCCTTCTTCCAGGCCAAGGTCCCACTTGCCGGTCAGGTAGGTCTCGTAGCCCGCATCCTGCAGCAACTCGGGAATGGTCGCCCAGTTCAGACTCAGCCGATTGGCCCGTTCACGGCTGGGCTGGGTCGGTCGAATCTCAAGCGCATCGGTCGCGTTTGCGCTGGCCATCAACATGACCCGTGTCTGCTGGCAGGCACTGTGAGTGCGGAAGTTCGTCAGACGCACGCCGGCGAAGGCCAGTTCATCGAGATTCGGTGTGGAAATTTCGCTTCCGAAGGCGCCTATGTCGGTGTAACCAAGGTCATCGGCGACGACGAAAAGAATGTTGGGCCGGGCGTCGGGTACGGAGGCTGGAGTTTCAGCGGCGTCCGGGGCGGCGGGCTGCCCGGCGTCCTGTGAACAGGCGGCCATGGCGCCGGCAATGACCAGGGCCAGGAGCCTTGTCGGGGAAATCCTGGTTGCATTCGCGGGAGGTAGGGCCTTCCGCGCCTTTTGCAGGAGTCTGGTGCAGAAATTCATCGTTGTTTTCCCCTCAATCGATATTGCTTTCGTCCCGGTACATGACCCGATGGCGCTGGGTCCGTATCCATTTTTCGATCTGCTCTTCGGTCCAGTAGTGCGCCGGGTCGAACCGGTCCCAGTTGACGATTTCATCCAGCCGCTTCTTCCAGCGCTTGTAGGGCGACTTCTTCGGCGGCCCGAAGCACATGATGTCCAGCACCGAAAGGTCCTCGGGAATCCCCAGCAGCGGTTTCATGGCTTCCTGCGCCTCCTGCTGGCCGATGGCGGTGATCCACCAGACGTTGTAGCCAAGCGCCGCTGCGGCCAGGTGCGCCGACATGGTGGATGCGGCGACACTCTGTAGCAGGATGCGCTCGGCATTCTCCTTGTACATCTCGTTGAGCGACGAGTCGTCGTCCCGCAGCACCGGGAACGCCCGCACCCACCTGAAGTCCGAGGCCACCACGATGACGCCCGGCGCCGTGCCGATCCCCCGGTAGTCGGGCGTCGGAAACTTCATCTTGAGCTTTGCCCGCCGGCGCTGCTCGGCGACGAAATACTCTGCGATGCGAAGTTTGGTTTCGGGCTCGGTCACGACGATGAAATGCCAGGGTTGCGCGTTCGCGCCCGATGGCCCATGGCGGGCCGCGTCCAGAATCAGTTCGTAATGTTGCCTGGGAACCTCGTAATCGGGGTCGAAGGCGCGCACCGTCATGCGCGTTTGCACCACCTCCATCAAGGCGTCGTAGCGGTCACGATGGATCGGGAACGCTTCCTCGGTCATGGAACTTGTTCCGGATGAATTCAGAAACGCCGGTTGACCGCAAACCGCGCCAGCTTGATCAGACCTTCCCGGTATGGCGTATTCGGAATCCGGTCCAGAGCCGCGATCGCAGATTCCGCTTCTTCCTGTGCGCGCTCCGCCGTATACCGCAGTCCGCCGGTTGCCTGGATCGCCAGATGGATGGATGTCAGGTTCTGCGTTCCGCCGGTCTCGATCGCCTCGCGAATCATGTGGCGCTCCGCCGCGCTGCCCATCTTCATGGCATAGATCAGGGGCAGCGTCGACTTGCCTTCGGCCAGGTCATCGCCGATGTTCTTGCCCAGTTCCTCGGCGGTGGCGTTGTAGTCCAGGGCATCGTCGACAAGCTGGAACGCCAGGCCCAGGTGACGGCCGTAACTCACCAGGGACTGCCGGGTCTTCTCGTCCTGTTCGGCCAGAATTGCCGCGCACTCCGCGCCTGCTTCAAAGAGCTTGGCGGTCTTTCGAAAGATCACTTCCTGGTAGTCCGATTCGGCGAGGTCGGGGTTGTTGCAGTTCATGAGCTGCAGCACTTCGCCTTCCGCGATGGTGTTGGTGGCATTGGCGAGAACGTCGAGAATATCCATCTCGCCGACCTCGATCATCATCTGGAACGCCCTGGAGTAGAGGAAGTCGCCCACCAGTACGCTGGCCTGGTTCCCGAATACGGAATTGGCGGTCTTCCTCCCCCGGCGCAGTGCGGACTCGTCCACGACGTCATCATGCAGTAGGGTCGCGGTATGAATGAACTCGATGATCACGGCCACGGGGACGTGCGCGGCGTCGTGGTACCCGCAGGCGCGGGATGCCAAAAGGACCGCGAGCGGACGCAATCGCTTGCCGCCGCCGTGGGTGATGTGGTGAGCGACCTGATTGACGAGGGCCACGTCGCTGCCGAGGCGCTGGAAAATCAGCCGGTTGACAGCGGCCCAGTCGTCTTCAACCAGGGACCTGAGCTCGTCCAGGGTCGCTGCTTTTGGCTGGGTTTCGGCGGCTTGCATTGTGCGCATAATGCCCGATAAGCCGCCGTTTGGCGAGAATGCGCGCTGAGCCCGCACCGGGCCCCCGAATACTGATAGCGACGAGTCATGCAGGAAGCCGAACGACTCAGGCCAGTGACGTTTCGATCCGTCGGAGCAATGGCGCTGCCGGTCATTGTCTCCAACGTATCAACACCGCTTATCGGGATTGTGGATACCGGCGTTGTGGGCCAGCTTCCCGATCCTGCCTACATAGGCGCGATCGCGGTGGGCGCACTGATCTTTACCTTCGCCTTCTGGGCGTTCAGTTTCCTGCGCATGGCGACCACGGGGTTGACCGCCCAGAGCTGGGGCGCCGGCGAAATCGAGGAAGTGTGCGCCAGCCTTGGCCGGGCATTGCTCATCGCGGTGACTGCCGGCGCGTGCCTGATCGCAGTCCAGTGGCCGATCCGCGAAGCCGCATTTCTCGCGATCGACGGCAGCGCCCAGGTCGAATTGCTGGCGCGCAGGTACTTCGATATCCGCATCTGGAGCGCGCCGTTCACGCTTGCCAACTATGCGTTGCTGGGCTGGTTCATCGGTCTGGGCCGCACCGGCACGGGGCTGGTGCTGCAACTGGTGCTCAACATCACCAACATCGCGCTGGACGCGCTGTTCGTGCTCGTGTTCGGCTGGGATGTTCAGGGCGTGGCACTCGGTACGCTATTGGCCGAAGGCCTCGCCACGGGAGTGGGCCTGTGGATTGCCTGGCGTCACATTCGCCGCATGGACGGGCGCTGGTCGCCGGCGCAGTGGCTCGACGCGGAGCGCCTGAGACGTACCGTCGCGGTCAGCCGGGACATCATGATCCGCTCGCTGGCACTGGTCTTCGTGTTCGCCTGGTTCACGACGCAGGGCGCCAGGCAGGGCGATATCGTGCTGGCAGCCAACGCGGTACTGATGCACTTCGTATCGGCGGGGGCGTACCTGCTCGACGGTTTTGCGTTCGCTGCCGAGGCGCTGGTGGGTCGCGCGGTGGGCGCAGCGCAGCGTGCGGGACTCAGGGCGGCGGTACGAGTCACCACGGTTTGGGCGGCGGCCACGGCGGGCGTCATCGCCGTCATCGTGGCTGCGCTCGGGACTCAATTCGCGGACGTTCTGACGGTGGACCCGGACGTTCGCGCCGCCGTGCGCGTTTATCTTCCATGGGCGGCGGCGGCCCCGCTGCTGGGCGTGTGGGCGTTTCAGCTCGACGGAATCTTCATTGGCGCAACCCGTGCGGTCGACATGAGACGCGCCGCGTTGGCGTCATTGGCAGTCTTTCTGGCGGGATGGTGGGTCCTGACGCCGTTCGGGAATCATGGACTGTGGGCAGCGCTGTACGTGCACTACGTCGCTCGCGTGACGACGTTGCTGTATTTCTACCCGGGCCTGGTCCGGTCGGTACCGGACAGCGGCAAGGTCAGCGCAAGGTAGAAACGGCCTTTTTTCGACGAAGAAACGTCCCGTTCCGGACAACGACGATTGACCCCGATGGGCGAACTCAATAAAATTCCGCGCGTCTCGAGGATCCTCGGCGAATCCGGGCCTGCAGGAGTTTCCCCAATGTACGCGGTGTTTCGATCAGGCGGCAAGCAATATCGTGCCAGCGAGGGCGATCGCGTCCGCGTGGAGCGGCTGGATGCCAGCGAAGGCGATGCAGTGGAATTCGACCAGGTGCTGATGGTGGGCGATGGAGCCGAAGTCAGGCTCGGTTCACCGCTGGTTGAGGACAACCGGGTACGGGGAGTCGTCACCTCCCAGGGCCGCGGCAAGAAAATCGTCGTGACGAAATTCAAGCGGCGCAAGAACTACAAGCGCATCATGGGACACCGCCAGCATTTCACCGAGGTGGAAATCACGTCGATCGGTCCCGAGGCGGAGGCTTCGGAGGTAGCGGCTTCCGAGGTAGCGGCTCCGGTTGCGGAGGCTTCCGAGGCGGAGGCTCCCGTGTCGGAGGCCCCGGAAACCGATGATGCCACCGACGCGGACGCCGGCGAATCCACCTGACAAGGGAGTCAAGACATGGCACATAAAAAGGCAGGCGGCAGCTCCAAGAACGGCCGCGATTCCGAATCCAAACGGCTTGGTGTAAAGCGCTATTCCGGTGAGCACGTTCTGGCGGGCAACATCATCATCCGCCAGCGGGGAACCAAGTTCCATCCGGGCGCCAACGTCGGATTGGGCAAGGACTACACGATCTTCGCGACCGCCGAGGGCCGCGTGAACTTCGAGACCAAGGGTCCGAAGAACAGAAAGTTCGTCAGCGTCATTCCCTCCTAGCGCTCGCGCCGCAGGCTCCCCGCGCAAGCACTCAATTCAAGCCGAGCCGGTGAGGCGCGGCGAAATCGGGATATCATCACCATCCACGCAAGCCTGCCGGTGGAGAAAGCGGGCTAAAATACGCTTTACCAGAATTTGGTCGCCGACAGAATTTCGCAGAATTACGCGCCACTACTATAACCGTCTGATTTTATTAAATTAAAATTACATACTCCCGATTATCGCACGTTTGCATTCTCGTCAGGAGTACGCTTCAATACGTCTGAATTTGACGTTAAACGCTTGCGGTTTGATTACTTTGAGGTCTCCCCGGACGAGGCGCGAAAGCGCGCCGCGGCAATCGTGGACCGGATCAAGGCGGGAAAGAATCCGTTGTCGAAGGTTGCCGAGTCCGTGGCGGAACCGACGGTCGCCGATCTGGCGGAGCGTTACTTGCGGATGCAACCGCCATGACCACCAGCACCACATCCATGGCGAGTTGCATCAGCTGCCACCAGGCGCACGAGGCCGATACCGCTTGCGCGCTCTGTCACGCCTGGCCTGCGGAATGAGAATCCGATGTTCCCGTCAATTTCGGCACCTGGAGAATAACAAATGAAACTTCGAAACCATTCACCGTGGCTCGCCCTTTCAATGACCCTGGCAGTCTGCATGCCGGCCATTCCGTGCGAGATCTCGCAATTTGAACGCCTCGCGGAGGAGTCGCCGTACGGCGTCACCCTTGCCAGTGCCGAACGAGTCGATGATGTGGGTGGCTACTGTCAGCTGGAGGGCGTCATCGCCAACGCCGAAGACGGCGAGAGCCGGATCCGGTTCAGATTCCGGTTTCCGGATGCCGACGCGTGGAACGGCCGGTTTCTGATGGGCGGAAACGGCGGCTCGGCCGGCAGGTTTCAGAGAGATCATCTATCCCTGCTTGCGCTGGAACTGGGATACGCAACCGGTCAGACGGACACCGGTCACGTCCAGAGTTCATCCGAAGATTGGGTGATGAAGGAACTGGCAGACGGCACAGTTGTGCCGAACCATGTCGCCATCGAAGACTTCGGGCATCGTTCGGTCCATCTGACCACGGTTGTCGGCAAGCAATTTGCCGAGGGGTACTACGCGCGGGCACCCGATCACTCCTATTTTCGCGGTTGTTCCACCGGCGGGCGCCAGGGGCTGATGGCCATGCAGCGCTATCCCGGAGATTTCGACGGCATCATTGTGGGCGCCCCGGTCTTCTCGCCGGCTCGCATGATCGTGTCCGGTCTCTGGACGACCCAACAGGTCGCCCGGCTCATTGCCGAAGACCAGCCGCTTGCGGGCGAGCAGCTTAACTTGCTGAAGGATGCCGTGCTCGACGCTTGTGATGCCATCGACGGGATCGAGGACCAAATCATCGACGACCCCCGGCAATGTAGCGTCGATCCCGGCATTCTGCAGTGCAGCGAGTCCGAATCTTCGCCCCAGTGCCTGACGGACAGCCAGGTCGAATTCGTCCGCACGATCTACGATGGCCCGGTAACCACGTCCGGCGAGCGCATCTACCCCGGGCTCCTTCACGGCGGCGAGTATGGCGCCGGCATGGGCATGGGCGGCTGGGCGCGCTTTACCGCGGGCGCATGTGCTACTCCGGAAGAATCGGGACAATGCGACTATCTCGACTATCTCGCCCAGGTCTGGTACCAGGATCCGGACAGGGATCTGCTGAACGACTTCAGCATCGATAACCCCGACGATGTCGTGGCAGCCGACTCTTCCTATTACTCGGCAGTGACGCGTGCCGACAATCCCGACGTGACGCCCTTCGTGCAACGCGGCGGCAAGGCCATCCTTTATCACGGCTGGAGCGACACCGTTGTCACCGCGACACCTACGGTCGAACTGTATGAAGCCATGGAGTCGACCGTCTCCCGCAAGCGGGGGAAATCCGACTTCCGCGACCATGTACGCTTGTTCATGGCCCCCGGTATGGCCCATTGCGGCGGCGGCTATGGCCCTTCCACCGACTTTCACTCCGTGCTTGTGGCCATCGACGACTGGGTCACCCACGACCGGGCACCGGACTCGATACTGGCGACCCACGACGGGGGGCGCGGGCTGTCACGCCCCTTGTGCCCCTATCCACAGGTTGCAAGGCTGGTGCAACCGGGGCTGGATACGAATGCGGCATCCAGTTTTGACTGTGTGGACCCGGAGTGACCACATGACCAGAGGAGACATGCGATGAACACACCTCTGAAAATTCCCGTTATCCGTGCAGCGCTAGAACAGGCGCCATTCCGCACTCGGCTACTTGTCACCCATCCGCTTGCGGTTTGATTACTCGCAAAGATCGGCTTGTGGGCTGGAAGTTGGAGAAAGTCACAATAACTCATATGAAACAATAAGTTATGTTTCTACGTGAGCTGTGGGGCGCCGAGTATCTAACTACGCGGGCTTTTTCCGCTTAGCATGAGTCCATGAAATTCGTCGATGAGGCTACCGTCCAGGTGCAAGCCGGTCGCGGCGGTGACGGCTGCGTCAGCTTCCGCAGGGAGAAGTATGTGCCCAAGGGCGGTCCGGACGGGGGCGACGGTGGGCACGGCGGCAGCGTCTTTCTGATCGCCAGGTCCGGCATCAACACGCTGGCGGAGTTCCGGGTGCAACGCCGGTTTGCCGCGGAAAACGGCCGCGGCGGCGCCGGGCGGCAGCGCACCGGCGCCTCGGGAGAGGACCTCTATGTCCCGGTGCCTGCCGGGACGGTGATATCCGATATTGATACCGGCGAGACGCTTGGAGACCTGGCCCACGCCGGCCAGACCCTCAAGGTCGCCCAGGGAGGGCGCCACGGCCGGGGGAACGCGCGATTCAAGAGCAGCGTCAACCGGGCGCCGCGCAAGTCCACGCCAGGCGATCCCGGGGAGAAACGGCGCCTGGCGCTTGAACTCAAACTCCTGGCGGATGTCGGTCTTGTTGGCCTGCCCAATGCCGGCAAATCGACGCTGGTCCGGGCGCTTTCGGCCGCGCGGCCCAAGGTGGCCGATTATCCGTTCACGACGTTGCATCCCCATCTGGGCGTCGTCAGCATCGAGGCGGACCGCAGCTTCGTCATCGCGGATATCCCCGGCCTGATCGAAGGGGCGGCTCAGGGTGCGGGGCTCGGAATTCAGTTTCTCAGGCACCTGCAGCGCACTCGCCTGTTGGTCCACATCGTGGAGGTATCGGAGTCCGGCGCGCATGAGGTTCCGGCTGCCTCGATCCGGGCCATCGAGTCGGAACTGGTGGATTACTCGGAGGATCTGGCGGCAAAACCGCGCTGGCTCGCGATCAACAAGCTGGATCTGCTGCCCCGCGAGCGATGGGACGAAACCGTCGAATCGCTGATCGAGACGCTGGCCTTAAAGGGCCCCGCATTCGGCATCAGCGCCGCGACGGGGGAGGGAACCCGGGCTCTGGCGCAGGCGATCATGCGGCACCTGGAGGAGTCAACAAATCCGGGGGCGTGAACAACCGGTTGCCGGTGCCGAATGGCGTTACGCATCGAGCGGATGGGTGCAAGAACGGGTTAGGTTTATTACCAGATCGATGCAGATAGCAGCATGATCGGCTAAGTTAAGTCCACGATCAACGCAGATAGGCGCACGTTCGATGGAGAATTGCGAGACCGGGCGTGCCGGGCGTGCTAGAGCGCGCGGATCTTGGCGTTAAGCCGACTCTTGTAGCGGGCCGCCTTGTTCCTGGCGATGATTCCCTTGGCAGCCATCTTGTCGATCTGCGGGACGGCGACCTTGTAGCTGCTCTGCGCGGCTTCCTTGTCACCCTCGGCAACGGCTCTGAGCACATGGCGCACGGCGGTGCGCAACCGCGCTCGCAACGCTGCGTTATGCACGCGCAGCTTGTCATTCTGGCGTGCGCGTTTCTTTGCCGATTGAATGTTGGCCATTGGTATCCGAACGTTTGAAATGGTAGGGGGCGGCCCCGGAAAGGGCGGTATTATTGGTAGCTCGCCAATTCAAGTCAAGCGGGTCGCCGACTAGCGTGGGATCGCGTCGGCAGGCCTTGGTCCGCATGCGCATGTCCATGGCCCGTGAGCCGGCCCGCAAGCCAATCCGGATCGGAGCAAAATCGGCTGGACAAGGGTGCGTGCAGGGAGAGTGCCAGTGGTAGAGGCCAGACCGCCGGGTGATTCGGTGCAAGACGCGGGCAACGAGCCCGGGGGACTGCTGCGCTCCACCTCCGTCGTCGGGGCGATGACCATGCTCTCGCGCATCTCCGGTCTGGCGCGGGACATCGGGTTTTCCCGCTGGTTCGGCGCGAGCCCCCTCATGGACGCGTTCTTCGTGGCGTTCAAGATTCCCAACCTGCTGCGTCGGTTCTTCGCCGAAGGCGCATTCTCCGCCGCCTTCGTGCCGGTGTTCTCCGAGTACCGGGCAACCCGCAGCGCCGAGGACACCCGGGAACTGCTGGATCGGGTGACGGGTACGCTGGGTCTGGCGCTGTTTGCCATCACCGCCGTCGGCGTCATGGCCGCCCCGATTCTGATCATGGTTTTCGCGCCGGGCTTCATCGGCGACGACGGGCGTTACGAACTGGCGCGGGACATGCTGCGCCTGACCTTCCCGTACCTGTTCTTCATCTCGCTGACGGCGCTGGCCGGCGCAATTCTCAACACTTACAGGCGTTTTGCGGTGCCGGCGTTCACGCCCGTACTGCTCAATCTGGTGTTGATCGCGTTTGCGGGTTGGGTCGCGCCGCACCTTGAGAATCCGGGGATGGGGCTGGCGGCCGGTGTGTTCGTCGCCGGGTTGGTGCAGTTACTGTTCCAGCTTCCGTTTCTTATGAGGCTGAGATTGTTGCCGCGGCCTCGATGGGGATGGGCGTACGCAGGTGTGCGCAAGATACTGAAACTCATGGCGCCGGTGATGCTCGGCTCGTCGGTGGCGCAGATCAATATCCTCTTCGATACCCTGATTGCGTCGTTCCTGGCCGCGGGCAGCATTTCCTGGCTGTACTATGCCGACCGCCTGATGGAGTTTCCGCTCGGCGTCTTTGGTATCGCCCTGGCGACGGTGATCCTTCCGACCCTGTCCGAGCAGCATGCAAAGGATTCGCCGGAGGCGTTCAGCGGGACGCTGGACTGGGCACTCCGTTTAGTACTCATCATTGCGTTTCCCGCCGCCCTGGGTTTGATCGTGCTGGCGGAACCGCTGCTCACGACCATCTTCTACGGCGGTGCATTCACGGCGACCGACGTCGAAATGGCTACCGCAGCCCTGATCGCCTACGCCCTGGGGCTGCTGGGTTTCATCCTTGTCAAGGTGCTGACGCCCGGGTTTTTCGCGCGCCAGGATACGAAGACACCCGTTCGCATCGCCGTCTACGCGCTGGTATTGAACATGGCGCTGAACGTGGTGCTGGTGGTGAGCCTGGTGCGAATGGACTTCTACGCGCCCCACGCGGGGCTTGCGATGGCGACGACGATCTCGGCGTTGTTCAACGCCAGCCTGCTGTACCGGGGGCTTCGCAAGCGTCGCGTGTATTCCCCTGAAACCGGTTGGCGACGGCTCGCCTTGCAGGTGCTTGTGTCCGGGATCGTCATGGTCGTGGCCGTCGCATGGATACGCGGCCGGGCCGGGGACTGGCTGCTGTTGAGTGTTGCGGAGCGAGTCGGCTGGCTTGCCGTTTGTGTCGTCGCCGGGGTGGCGGCGTACTTCTGCTGTTGTTTCCTGCTTGGCCTGCGGCTCGACGCACTTCGGAAATCTCCGGCGGCCAGCCCGGTTGCCGGAACCGGCCGATAGGCCAACGTCAGGTGGTTCCAGCATATAATCGCACCCCGGAAACCCTTGCCGCCGCCGTTCCATGCTGGTTCATCGTCACCTGTCGCATTTGCAGCGCTCGCCGTCACGTCCGCGTGTGGTCACCGTGGGCGCCTATGACGGTGTGCATCGGGGACATCAGGAGATTCTGCGGCGACTGAAGGCCTGCAGCCGCGCGTCCCGAACGCCGGCGCTGGTGCTGTCGTTCGAGCCGCTGCCGAGGGAATTCTTCGCGCCGGACCGTCCCGCCGCGAGACTCACCCGGTTCCGCGAGCGCTACCACCTGTTGGCCAACCTGGGTGTGGACGAACTCTTCTGCCCGTCGTTCAGGCGAATCAGGCGTCTTTCGGCGCGAGAATTCATCGAAGACGTGCTGTTGGCCGGCCTGAATGCGCGTCACGTGGTGGTCGGCGAAGGTTTTCGATTCGCCGCCAATCGGCTGGGCACCATGGACGACCTGCGCTCGGCGGGAGAAGCCAGGGGATTTGACGTGACCGAAGTTCCGGCGATCTACTGGCGCGGCCGGCGCGTCAGCAGCACGGCGATACGCACGGCCCTGCGCGAGGGCGACCTTGCCCTTGCGAGCGACATGCTGGGCAGGGACTATTCCATCTCCGGGCGGGTCGTCCGGGGGCTTGGTCTGGGCAAGGATCTGGGATTTCCCACCGCCAACGTCAACCTTCACCGGCGGCAGGCGCCCGTGGACGGGATTTTCGCCGCGCGGATCGGCGGACTGTCCGACCGGCTGCTGGACGGGGTCGCCAGCGTCGGCACGCGCCCGACGGTCGGCGGCGTCGAGCCGCTGCTGGAGGTGTTCATCTTTGATTTCGATCAGGATATCTACGGCCGGTACATCACCGTACACTTCATTCGCCGTCTTCGAGAGGAACGAAAGTATTCGGACCTGGCGGCGATGAAGGTACAGATGTACAAGGATGTGGAAAACGCGCGCGCGGCGTTGGCCGCATGAGCCCCATGACGGACGATCAAGCCCGATAGCAGACGACTGGCCCCATGACGGACTACAAGGACACCCTCAACCTGCCGCGCACGCGCTTCCCCATGCGCGGCAATCTGGCGAAGCGCGAGCCCGAAATGCTCGAGCGCTGGGAGCAGCAGGATATCTACGGGCAGATTCGCGCTGCGGCAAAGGGCCGGCCGCTGTTCGTGCTGCATGACGGCCCCCCCTACGCCAACGGCGACATTCACCTGGGGCACGCGCTCAACCAGGTGCTCAAGGACATCATCGTCAAGTCGCGCACGCTCGCCGGGTTTGACGCCCCCTACGTACCCGGGTGGGACTGCCACGGGTTGCCCATCGAGCACCAGGTCGAACGCCGCCTCGGCAAGCTGGGCAACGGGCTCGATGCGCGAGAGTTTCGAAAAGCCTGCCGCGAGTTCGCCACCGAGCAGGTGAACCGCCAGCGCGTCGACCGCAAGCGGCTGGGCGCCATAGGCGATTGGGACCGTCCCTACCTGACCATGGACAGGCGCTACGAAGCCGAGCAGCTTCGGGGGTTTGCCAGGCTCCTGGAGCGGGGCCTGGTGTTCCGCGGCTACAAGCCCGTGCACTGGTGCCTGGATTGCCGCTCGGCGCTGGCCGAGGCCGAGGTGGAATACCGCGACAGGCGTTCCTACGCCATCGACGTGCGCTTTGCCGTCGTGGATCGGGACGCGCTCGGCCAGGCGCTGGGAACGGCCGTCCCGGATTGCCCGGCGTCGATCCCGATCTGGACCACCACGGCCTGGACGCTGCCCGGCAACCGGGCCGTGGCGCTGAATGCGGCGCTGAGTTACGTGTTGGTGGAGACCGATTGCGGCGCGGGCAGGGAGTGCCTGCTCGTCGCCGGCGACATGCTCGAGAGCGTCGCGCAACGCTACGGGATCAAGGATTGGTCAGTGGTGGGTACGGCACCCGGCGCAGCGTTCGAGCGGTTGGAACTCAGGCATCCGTTCTTCGACCGCGTCGTGCCGGTGGTGCTCGGCGAGCACGTGACCACCGAGGCGGGCACCGGCGCCGTGCATACCGCGCCCGGTCACGGACATGAAGACTTTGCGATGGGGGTTGCGTACGACTTGCCGCTGGACTGCCCGGTCGACGGCGACGGCAGGTACCTGCCATCCACGCCGCTGTTTGCGGGGCAGCACATCAATGACGCCGGCCGCGGCATCGCCGACACGCTGCGCGAGCACGGCGCGCTCCTGCACACCGAACGCGTGGACCACAGCTACCCGCACTGCTGGCGGCACCGCACGCCGGTCATCTTCCGGGCCACGCCGCAGTGGTTCATCGGCATGGATCAGGGCGGCTTCAGGGCCGATGCGCTTGAGCAGATCACCAGGGTCCAATGGACGCCTGACTGGGGCGAAGAGCGGATCCGCGGGATGATCAAGGACCGGCCTGACTGGTGCATTTCCCGGCAGCGCACCTGGGGTGTTCCCATTCCGCTGTTCGTGCACCGGGATTCCGGCGACATGCACCCGGATTCTGCGGCGTTGGCGCTGCAGGTGGCGGACGTCGTGGAGCAGCAAGGGATCGACGCCTGGTTCGACCCGAGCCTGCGGGAGATTCTGGGTGATGACGCGGAAATGTACGAGCCGGTCACCGACGTCATGGACGTTTGGCTCGACTCGGGCTTCAGTCACCACGTTGTAGGCACGCTATGGGACGAAGTCCCCATGCCGGTGGACCTGTATCTCGAGGGCTCCGACCAGCACCGCGGCTGGTTCCAGTCGAGCTTGCTGACCTCCGTTGGCATGTACCGCCGCGCGCCCTACAGGGGCGTGCTCACCCATGGCTTCACCGTGGACCCGCAGGGCCGCAAGATGTCCAAGTCCCGGGGCAACGTCATCGAACCGAAACAGGTCTACCGTACGCTGGGCGCCGACATCCTGCGCCTGTGGGTGGCGGCCACGGACTACCGGTCCGAGATGAGCGTCTCCAGGGAGATCCTCACCCGGGTGTCGGACGCGTATCGGCGGATGCGCAATACGCAGCGCTTCCTGCTGGGCAACCTGCACGGGTTCGACCCGGACCGGCACCAGGTGTTGGACGAACAAATGGTTTCCCTGGATCGATGGGCGCTGGAACGTGCCCGGTCGCTACAGGATGAGGTGACGCGAGCCTACGAGCGCTACGAGTTTCACCGTATCTATCACAAGGTCCACAACTTCTGCGTGGTGGAGATGGGCGGTTTCTATCTTGACGTGATCAAGGATCGACTTTATACGACGCCTGCCGCGGGCGTACCCAGGCGCTCGGCGCAGACGGCCATGTACCACATCGCCGAGGCCATGGTCCGATGGCTGGCGCCGATCCTGAGCTTTACGGCGGAAGAGATCTGGCAGGAACTGCCGGGCGAGCGGGGGGATTCGGTGTTGTTGTCAACCTGGCACACATTCCCGGAAGCTGGCCGCGACGAGCGAGTGAAGTCCATGGCCCACCGCTCTTCCAACGGCGGCGCAGACCTTGATTGGGACGCCATACTGCGCGTGCGCCAGGCGGTCTCCAAGGAGTTGGAACGGCTTCGCGCGGCAGGAGAGATCGGTTCACCGCTGGGTGCGCGAGTCGATCTTTATTGTTCCGGCGACCTGGCCTCTGCGCTGGCCCGATTGGGCGATGAGCTTCGATTCGTGTTCATCACTTCGGATGCGCAGGTTCGGGACGCCGCGGAACGTCCCGAGTCCGCGGTAGCCTGCGGCACAGACTCCGAGCCCTTGTGGCTCCTGGTATCGCCCAGCGGAGACAGCAAGTGTTCGCGTTGCTGGCATCGTCGTCCCGACGTGGGGAGCGATCCGCTGCACCCTGAAATTTGCGGCCGCTGCGTGAGCAATGTCGACGGGTCCGGCGAGAAGAGGGTCTACGCATGAGTGCAACCGACGAAAAGCACGCGACTTCGAGGTTTGGCGCCTGGGCCTGGTTGTGGCTCACGCTGGCCGTGATCGTCCTGGACCAGTGGACGAAGTGGCTGATCACCAGCAACTTCGTGGAGTTTCAGTCCGTCACCCTGTTGCCGGTGTTCGATCTGGTGCGACTGCATAACGAAGGCGCGGCGTTCAGCTTCCTGAGCGATGCATCGGGATGGCAGCGCTGGATGTTCACGGCGCTGGCGATTGGCGTAAGCGTCGGGCTGCTGGTCTGGCTCAGGCGACTACCGGCACGTGGACAGCATCTCCTCGCGGCGGCGCTCGCGCTGATCATGGGGGGTGCGCTGGGCAATGTCATCGACCGGATTCTGCTGGGTCACGTGATCGACTTCATTCATGTCCATTACCAGCAGTGGTATTTCCCGGCGTTCAATGTCGCTGACTCCTCCATCACCGTCGGCGCGGTGCTCCTCATACTCGACAGCATACTGAGCGGCAGGCGTGCGGCCGCGAACTGATCGTTCGCCGTACCGCGGCGAAAGAGGCTGTGAGTGACCAAGAGTCTGGACGCGCTCGTTCGGCGGTTCGCCGGGGCATTGCGCGATCTCGCCCCCATCATCATCGTCATCGCGTTTTTTCAGATCGCGGTGCTGCAGCAACCCTTTCCAAACCTCGCCGGTGTTGCTGTGGGCCTGGTGTGCGTGGTTGCGGGATTGGCGCTGTTCATCCAGGGACTTGAACTCGGACTGTTTCCCCTGGGCGAGGCGATCGCCCACGCCTTCGTGAAAAAGGGCAGTGCGGTGGCGTTGCTGGCATTCGCGTATTGTCTCGGATTCGGGACCACGGTTGCCGAACCGGCGCTGATCGCCGTCGGCGCCGAGGCGGCGGAGGTGGCCGCCGAGGCCGGGGCCATCGCAGCGACGGACGAAGCCCGGTCGCGCTACGCCTTCGAGCTGAGAATGGTCGTGGCGTGCTCTGTGGGTCTGGCCATCGTGCTGGGCGTGCTGCGCATCCTCAAGGGCTGGCCGCTTCACCGGTTGATCATTGGCGGCTACGCGCTGGTGACGGCAATGACGTTTTTTGCCCCGGACGAGATCATCGGTGTGGCCTACGATTCCGGCGGTGTGACCACCAGCACGATCACCGTGCCCCTCGTGACCGCGCTGGGTGTGGGGCTGGCGTCGTCCATCAAGGGCCGCAACCCCATGCTGGATGGCTTTGGCCTTATCGCCTTTGCGAGCCTTACGCCCATGATCTTCGTACTCGCGTATGGGATGGTGGCTTGATGCGCGACAAGATAGAGGGGCCACGGACCGCGGGATGGCCGCCTGATGCACGACGCGATTGCGGGGCCACGGCCTGCGGGATGCTGAGCTGATGGAATTCGTGCTGACGCTGGTTCAGACGGGCGTGTCCACGTCGTTTGACGTGGCGCCGATCATCGCGATCCTGGTCTTGTTTCAGGTGGCGGTGTTGCGCCGCAATATTCCCAATTTGAAGCGCATCGTCATGGGTTTCGTATATGTCCTGCTGGGACTGACATTGTTTTTGGTCGGTCTCGAAGAGGCGCTGTTCCCGATCGGGGAAACCATGGCGACGCAACTCACCGCCGCTGCGGTTACTGATCCTGCCGTGGCGAGCGTCCAGTGGGACGATTACATGCTGGTCTACGCCTTCGCCTTCGCCATCGGTTTTGCCACCACCATCGCCGAACCCTCGCTCATTGCGGTTGCGCTCAAGGCGGAGGAGGTCTCCGGCGGTGCGGTGGGGGCTCAGGGCCTGCGCTTCGCAGTGGCTTTCGGGGTCGCCGTGGGCGTGTCCTTGGGGTGTTTTCGAATCGTCACCGGTACGCCGCTGCCGAGGTATATCGTCGGCGCCTACGCCGTGGTCATAGTGCAGACGTTTCGATCCAGCCGCACCATCATCCCCTTGGCCTACGACAGCGGCGGCGTCACCACGTCCACGGTGACGGTCCCGGTGCTGGCCGCCCTGGGCCTCGGGCTCGCGGCCTCGGTCCCCGGGCGCAGCCCCCTGATCGACGGATTCGGCCTGATCGCGTTTGCCAGCGTCTTTCCCATCATGTCCGTACTCGGCTACGCCATGGTCGTACCACTCATCTCGCGCCTGCGCGGTGCCAACATGGGCCTCAGAAGGAGATCCCAGCCATGAGAATGAAGCTCATCGTCGTCCTCGCTCCGGACGACAAGACCGATACCATCATCGACGCAGCGAGGGAGGGCGGCGCCACCGGCGCCACCGTCATTACCAGCGTGCGCGGCGAGGGCCTGAAACCGGAGAAGTCCTTTCTGGGACTTGAGATCACCTCCAAGAGAGACTTGCTGCTGTTCCTGGTGGTGGAAGAACGATCGCAGGAGATTCTGGAGCGCATTCGCGACGTGGGCCGATTCGACGAAGACCCCGGGGCAGGGGTGGCGTTTCAGATCGCCATCGAGGACGTGGTCGGCCTGACGACGCAATTGCCGATCATGATGAAAGAAGTGGAGGACGAACTATGACTTACAAGCGCAACATTCACGTCAGCGAGGTGATGATCAGCGACCTGCACACCATCGACGGTCTCGCTACCGTGACCGACGCCGTGGCGATCATGCAGGAACACTCGATCAGTTCGCTGGTGGTCAACCCGCGAAATGAGGACGATGAGTCGGGACTCATCGACGTGGTCGGCATTGCGCGGGAAGTGATTGCAAGGAATCGCGCGCCGGACCGCGTGCATGTTTATGAAGTGATGACCAAGCCCGTCGTCTCAATCCCGTCCACCATGCTGGTGCGCTACGCCGCGCGGCACCTGGTAACGCTGGGGATCTCCCGGGCGCTGGTGGTGGAACAGGAGCGAGACGTTGTCGGTATGGTGACGTTGAGGGACCTGGTGATTGCGCGGGTCTCCGACTGACGGGTTTCGCTACCAGCAGATGCCGTCGGGGTCGGGAAAGGCGCCGCGCTGACCGGCGGAATCGATGGTAAATCTCGCGCATGCTTCGTCGCCTATGTAGTGTTCGAGCATCGCCGCCTGCATCGCTTGGCGTTTGAGCCCTTCCATCTCGATCTGGCACGAAAAAAAGGCCCTGCACCTTTCGATGCAGGGCCTTCGCTGAGGCGCTCCAAGCGATTTGTCATCGCGGGGTAGAGCCTGCTGCCCGCAGGCAGTCTTGCAAGCCCGATTTGTCGGGAACACGGTGATTGTCGCGCTTCGAGGCACCCGAATCAAGCGCTGTGCTGCGCTTGTGGCCGACCCAATTGAGCCCGGCTTTGGCGCACTCCTCAATCGGTCAGCCCCAGCGCGATTGCGACACAGCCGCGTATGGCCGCGAGATCGTCGGCGGTTACCGACTCGGCCACGTAGATTCGGCTTCCATCCAGGCGATTCCCAATCAGGACGCGGTCCAGGCGTTCCAGCGATACCGTCGCCACCACGTCGCACTTTGCCCACGTTTCTCTTCTTGCCAAATTTCCGGGAAGCGACTGCGGGTCCATCCTATGGTGATATGGCTCCACCGGATTCGGGACCTTCGTGCTCAGGGGCACGACAGTGCAAAGCGGATGCCTGCGTCGAAACCTCGGCGAGATCACAACCACGGGCCGCTTCTTGACCATTTCCGGTGGTTTGAAACCCGTGTCGAAATTGCAGATCAGTAACTGACCGGGTGTTGGGTAAAAATAGAACGGCATCGTGGACAAGAGGCGCTCTCACTGCCGCAATCGCCCTCAAGACTTGTCATAAGCGAATGTTGAATCTCATTCATGGATGCGCGGTGTGCGTCGCCGTAACGATCTGAGCGGTTCATAGCTGTTACCAGCAGATGCCATCGAGGTCGGGAAAGGCGCCGCGCTGACCGGCGGCATCGATGGTAAATCTCGCGCATGCGCCGTCCTGGCTCATGTCGATGTCATTCAGACCACCGCCTGGTGTTGGCACGGCGATGGCCTGATAGGTAATGGTATCGGCGATGGGGACACTCAGGGTATAGACACCGTTGTCGCTGACACCCGTACCGAACCCCAGCAGCGCCAGATCGTCGGTATAGGTGTTGTTCTGCAGGTAATGGCGCTCCTGGTTTGCAGCGAGCCGCAGCAACGCGGTTTTGGCTTCGGTGCGATGGGCGCGGATGACGTATTGGCGATAGGACGGAACGGCGACGGCCGCGAGAATGCCGACAATCAGCAGGACGACCATCAGCTCGATCAGCGTCAATCCGGCAATTCGGCCAGCGGATTTGGACCACAGAACTGCCTTGTCGGCGGTTTTCTTGCGGTATCCGCCAGACTGGTCAGGGCCGGTGCGCGCGGCGTTCGCCACATTCAATTGCCCGTCTCCTGTCTCCAGTAGGTACGCACCGGAGCGTTGTCGAATCCGGTTGGCAGGCAGGTCAATCCCACGCAGGCCAGGGGCGGCGGTGCGCAATCGGCGCCGACGCAATCAGGGTCCTCCGGAGGCGGAAACAGGAAAACAGCCTCGCCGGCAATCGATCCGGGCACCTCGAGAAATCGATCGGACTCGGTGAGTTGGGAGTCGTCCCCCAGCAGGTCGAAGTTGCGCACGGGATCGCCGTTGAAGAGGTTCACGACGTAGAGTCGATTGGTGCCGGGCGCCGGCTGGCAGTTGTGGATGCTGCCTTGTGCGCCGGCCGCGGGCGTGAAGGTCGTGAAGAAGATCAGGTTGTTGAACGTGCGGCTCTGGGCCAGGACTTTCTCGCCACGCCAGCCGCCCTCATCGAGGTCGAGCCGCCAACCCGGACTGCTGAACGGGATCGACTGTTGCAGGTTGTCGGTGATGTCAACCAGGTCGGCGCCTATGATCGGAGTCATGGTTTCGTACTCGCTCTGAGTCAGCGACTCGAAGACGGCATGGTCCCGCAACGCGAAGAAGCGATCGTGGGTGGCGAGACTGTTGGGACGCGCTCGATGCCCGGAGCCGATACCGATGTGGATGAATCGTTGTGTGCCGAGTCCCGCCAGGGCCACATCGGGGGCGTAGTAGAAGCGGCGAGTCTCCGCAGCGTCGGGCGAGTCGTCCGGTGCACCGCCGAGTTGGGCGATCACGCCGCCAGTGATGAGGCTGGCAGGCGGCCTGCCGCTGAATACGTCTAGCCGCCAGACTTGCCCGCCCATGTCGGCGGCATAGAGCCGGTCCGCGAAACCGTCGACGTCAAGGTCGATGACCCGCACATCCGCTGGAATGGAATAGCGCAGGTCATCGGCCTCGAAATCCGCGCCGGATCGGCTCGCATGCCAGAGGAGGCGTCCATCGAGCGCGTCAATGATGTAGAGGGCATTGCCCTGCCGGTCGGTGCTGCCGTCGCGCCGGTCCTGGCTCGGGTCGTACCCGCCACCGACTACCAGCACCAGGGAACGAGAGTTCTGTCCGGCGCCCTGGATCCGGATACGCGTTGGCACCGGCGCGGACCAGCTCTGGCCCAGGCCGGGCAGCGAGGTCGCGTCGAGCCGCCACAGCACCCGGGGTGAGTCAGGCCGCGTGACATCCAGCCCGTAGTACGAGGCACCGCCGCGCCGCATGCCGAAGAACAGGTACGCACGCTCGCCTTCCGCGGGCTCGATGACGCCATTGCCGTCGGCCTGAATGTGGGCGCGGATGCTGCCGTCGATTCCGTACCGCTTGTCCGGGGCCGCGTCGTTGGCACGGAGAATCAACTGGTCTTCAAGGAATTCCGGCGGGACGAACGCCCAGAGCTCAGTGCCTGTCTGTGCGTCGATGGCGTGGAGGAAACCGTCGTTCGTAGCCGCAAAGACGACTTGATCCGCAGGATCGGGACTCACGACGGTTCCGCCGTAGGTGATCGATACGGGTTTGCCGTGAAGGGGATCGCCCATGCGGGAAGGCCGCTCCCCGGGGCGCGGGTTGCGTTCGGCAAGCGATCCGCGAATGAACTCGATGAGTTCGTCCCGGGCGGGATCGCCGGGATCCCCAATACCGAGCAACGCCTCGTCCACCAGACCGTTTGACCGCTGTACGGCGTTGTCGGGATGGGTCAAATCGGCTTCGCCCAGGTACGTATAGACGTTGCGCGATCCCGGATCGGGAATCCGTTCCGCCGCACCGCCCAGCGCCACATCCTCACCGTCGGCCGCGGCGGACCAGAAGCTCCGCGAATCGGACAGGAACCACCCGCTGAGCGGATCGATGGCCGGGACGCCCCTTGCGTCCAGGATCACACCGTCGGAACCGCGCAAGCGATACTTCCTGATGTTGCCGGGCCAATGAGCGTTGCCGGCGGCGCGAAATACCGCCAGGTACAGCTCGTCGCCGTTGCGCAGTCGATTGAACGCGTCCACCGGCACGGTCGCTGCGCCAAAGCTGGTTTGGGTTTCACGAATGAAGGTGACCACGTTGCTCAATGCGGTCAGAAGTGAGGCACCGTCGTCCGTGGTGAAGTACGCGCCGCCGCCTCTCGCCGCCGTGGCCGCAAGCAGCGGGTCGTCGGCGGTGAAGCCGACCACGTAAGTGGCCACGTCCTGTTTGCCGGGGCTTGTGGGATCGAAATCCGTTGCGAACAGGTACGCCGCCATGTCGTCCAGGCAGGCGCCGTCACCGGTCCCGTCGCAAAGCGATCCCACCGAGTCGGAAAAGCCGGGCAGGGCGGTGATCCTGCCGTCTGCGTCCATATCCCGCGTGGGGGTACCGTCGGTCAGGAGCACAACGAAGTTCTTCTGGCACCCGAATCGCATGGGCGAGGCGTAGCGGGCGCCACCGCTGTTCGGGTCCCGGGAGCGGGCCACCGAGACTTGGGCGCCGTGTCCTTCGCCATAGTGGACGCCGCGGCCAGCGAAATACTGACCGGCCTCAAACAGGGTCTCGGAAAGGGGAGTCCAGCCCTGTGGCGTCAGCCCGCCGATTTCGTTGATCAATTCCGTTCGGGCCGTGACGATGTCTTCGATCGGGTGGAGAATCGACCCGCCCTGGTCGAAATTGGTCGCCATCAGGCCTGCATTGACTCCATCGAGTCGCCTCAGCAGGGTCGTGGCGACATCCTGCAATACCAGATGGCGAGTTCCCGGAACCGTGGGCGGGCTGTGGAACCAATTGAGGTAGTTGCCGTCGTAGATGCTGTAAAGGCGATCCGTCGGTCGCTGTCCCCAGGGGATTTCCTCGCGCGCGTCGGTGCTCCAGGGGCGATTGACGTCGCCATTGCGGGCGAAGACGGCGAGGGGGTCCATGCCGTCGCCGTGGCGGCCGCCATCGTCTTCGCACTCCACCGGCCGGTCTTTCTCCGCCTCGTCCAGACGCCCCCAGCGGCCGTCCCCGACCGGCGCGAATTGGACGAAGCGGTCGGTGTGGCTGCCGTCGCCCTGGCCGAATGCGTCCAGGCTTGTCCGGCAGGCCAGTGCTGCGCGCTCGAACCAGCGATCGGTCGAGCACTGCGGAGGTTCTCCGATGCCGGTGCGCCAGTAGACCCGCGACGGATCGCACTGCCCGGCGTATTGGACGGACAGATCGAAGCGCCCGCGCGTCAGAATCGCCTGCGCCAGGCTGGCGGAGGTGTCCACGATCAACAGCACGTTGGGCCTTGCGTCCGCAAATCGTCGGGTATCGGAGACGAAGAGTTCCGTGTCGTCAGCCGGGGACGGCGTTACGGCGATCAACGCCAGGAACGCGGCGATCATCGTCCAGAACACGGCGACTTTCGCCCAGAACACGGCGCCCTTCGCCCAGAATGGCGTGGATGCGATCCGGAACAAACCGAGTCGTGAGTGGGGGTGTGCGGATGCGATTCGGATCGAACCGTGTCGTGCACGCGTGTGTATCGTTACGGTTGACATGCGGGCATCTCGATTGACGACAAGGAGGTCAGTTACCAGGCGCGCCGGCCGGTCCCAGGACGTAGAAGCCCTGGTGCTTGGTCGAAACGGCATTTCGAGGCCCGGTGCCCACCGCAGTGATTTCGAAGTGGAACGCCTGCAGTCCGGTAGCTCCCTCGCCCAGGCTGAAGGCCGCGTCCGGAACGGGCGTCGACCCGGAAAATTCGATCAATGCCTCGGTGGCCGCGCCAGTGTCGTTGAGTTGAGTCAGGGGGAGGGCGCCCGGCGATTCCACGCTGACGCCCCCTTGAGCGATGGCCAGGTCGATGCCGGTTGAGGCGGCCTGAAACGCCAGGTCCCAGGCGGTCACGTTGCCGGCCATGACGATCTGCAGCGTCGCCGTATTCATGGCGGATGCGGTGACCACCGTGATGGCCGTGAGCAACACCAGTGCGACCACCAGGGCGATGCCCGATTGCCGCGGATCACCGAGCCCATTGCCTCGACGCGAAGGGGCCATCACGACGACGATCTCGCATTGCGCAATTGAATCGTCCGGGTCACGATGATGCGCCGATACGCGTCATTCGGAGCCGGTGAAGTCTGGTCCGCGTAGTCATACTCGCGCGTATCGGAAAAACCCTGTTCCGGGCGTTCTGCGCGCACACGCAGCCAGATCCGCACCGCCAGCACGCGGGCCTCGGGCAGGAACGCCGGATCTTCGGGATCGAGCAGCGAATTTCCCGGGTTGACGTAGCGATTCACCGAACCCCGGCCGGACGCCCCAACCCGGTCCGTATCCACTCCGAACTGGACCTGGAGATCCTCCACCCCCGGAACGACCTCCTGGTCGACCAGCCTCGGACCGAGCGAACTGCCCGCCAGCGTCTTCATGCGCAATGACGGAACCGCGTTGCCCGGTGTGTCCAGCGAGGAGCGCCGGCTGACGTAGTAGCCGCGGCTCAGCAGTTGAAAGGACTGAGACTGCGATGTCGGCGAGTCCGGGGGCGGCGCCGCGCCATCGAAAATGAGCCCGCGCCCGAAACGCGCAGTCTGCAGGTAGAGCGTCCCCGGGCGAATTTCGACCGGCGCCACGGGGAGTTCGCTCGTGCGCCGTACCACCAGCGTGTCGGTATCGGGTTGAGCTTGGCCGTTCGGCGAGCACCCGGACCAGCCAAAGCCATTGTTGGTTCCAGCCACCGGGGAACCAAGGTCGATCGCCCAGTTGCGGCCGCAGTCGTTGCGAACCGCGAGCCCGGGAGGTATCGGCTGCGTGGCAGAAGCACGATTTGCAATGTCGCCGGGGCGCGTGGTCAGACCGAGATGCCCGGCCATGCGCACGTCGTCTTCCAGAAAGGCCAGGGCCAGCCTGGCGTGCTCCTGCAGGCGGGACGTGGACTCGTTCACCCGGAACGCCGCCTGTCCCTGGGTGAACACGGTCATCGCGCCAAGCAGGAGGAAGGAACCCAGCGCCATGGCGACCATCACTTCGATCAGGGTCATCCCGCGAACGCTTGAACGCCCCCGGCAGGGGCCCCGCGGCGTTCGACCGGCGATGCATTCCGACCGGCTGCGTTGCCCGTCGGTGAAATACTCCCGAACCGACGCCATGGGACGCCCGGACCGCGCGCCAATCATGGTTGCCGCGCCCGAATCGAGAGTCGGTACTGGAGTTGCCCGTGACGGGGCTCCACCCACGTGACTTCAAGGCGATAACCCGCAGGTACGGACCCGGAATCGACCTGAATGCGCCAATCGCCGTCGGGCAGGCTGGCGCGAATGGTCCGCTCCCAGAGAAACAGGTCGTGAGCGGCCATCTGTTCCGGCGCGCAGTCGAGCGCTTCTCCCACATCGGCGGCGCACCCGTTGTCGCTGCCCGGCCCGGCGTACGCGTCAAGGCCGCGCGGATTGGCGCGGATTCGCTCGGCCATGTCCGCAGCCAGATTGGCGGCGTGACCGCGGTAATTCGAGGTCCGCCCGGCGCTCATGCCCTGGGCTTGCAGCGCGGCGATGCCGAGCATCCCGACGGAAAGGACCACCAGCGCCACCAGCGTTTCCACCAAGCTCAGGCCACTCTGCACGGCCGCGCACTCACACTTCGCAGGTCAGGGGAGGCAGGCCGGGGCCATTGCGGGTGACACGCGGCCGGCCCGTGAAGCTCACCACCACTGCCCGCGCCTGGTGCGCGCCGCGACGATCGCAAAACGTGACCGTGCCGTTGGTGCTGCGCCGACCGAACGGCCGGAACTCGAACAGTCGCCGATTCGCTGTAATTTTCCCCGCCGTCTCCGGCTGATACGCGAACAGTTGCGGTTCATCGGCGTCACGGCGCGGCGGACTCTCGCTGCCGTCATTCATGAACACCATCCAGCCCTGGTCGAAATCCACCTCCGAACCGCCGCAACTGGTGCCGTCGGCTGTCTTGCACAGCACCACCGTACGGCCGCGCTTGAAGGCTTCTCCGCGGGCCAGTTGCACGGCGGTGACGAATCCGTTGACATCCGCCGTGCGGCGGGCGTTCAGGATAAAGGCGCCAAGACCGGGAATTGCGGCCGCGGCCAGCACGGCAGCGACCATGAGCACCATCAGCAGTTCCAGTAAAGTGACGCCACGGCTACTATTCACGTGCATGCCTCCAGAAACGGTGATCTGCAGCGTAAGCGGAGCAGGGGTGGTGACGGCAGTCCTGAATCTGGGCAGTTTTGGGGGAAATGCGATTCCAGGCGCGATCAAGTGCGGCCGGGCGGCCGAGGCAGTCTCCCCGCTTGTTCGGGAGACGCGGGGGCGGGCGCGGTCAACTTGCGGCGTGACTCACGGCGCTTAGACTATGGGCAAGGCGGCCAATAAAAAGGATAATGTGCCGCCTTCGCCAGATCATTGCCGGTGTAGCTCAGGCGGTAGAGCAACGCATTCGTAATGCGTGGGTCGGCGGTTCGAATCCGTCCACCGGCACCAGATTTTCCCGCTTCGAACCGACTCGGCCCGCCATGGGCCGACAACGTTCTGACCTTATTCGTTATCTTCGTTCAGTGCCACTCAGTTCTGCGCCGGGCAATACTGTTTGAGAAAGTCATCGTGATCAGGCAGCTTGGCAAGATTGTGACTAACAAAAGTACTCAACTTTTCAAGCTCTCGCCTTAATGCCTCCGGCGGCAATATACGACCTGCACCGTGACGATGTTTCGGGAACAAACCCTGCCCAATCATCACCTGAACCCAGGAGTTCGTGCGGAACAAATTCACCAAATCCGGCCACACATGGCCGTTTTCCTGAAAGAGCTCCATGCGCTGAGCGAGGCTGTCCGGGATATCCATGGTGCGATAATAATTCCAGAATTCACTGTCATCCCGTTGCGTCTGCTTGTAGTGCAGGATGATAAAATCGCGCACTGCCTCCCATTCAATCCGGTTTTCGCGATTATAGTGCTCGGCCAGCGGCGCCATTGCGCCTGAAAACGGGAAGAGCTTCATCAGGCGAATCAGCGAAGTGGTTATCAAGTGTATGCTGGTCGATTCAAGTGGCTCGAGAAAGCCGCTCGATAAGCCTATGGCAACACAGTTCTTGTGCCACGGATTTGTTCGGATACCGGTCTTGAATCTCAGGAGGCGGGGCTCAGTGATGGTCTTTCCAGTGATATTGCCGAGCAAAGTTGCACGGGCATCGTCGTCGGAACAAAACCGGCTGCTGTAAGCAAGGCCATTGCCGGTACGGCTTTGCAGGGGGATACGCCACTGCCACCCGGAGGAATGTGCAATGGCGCGTGTATAGGGGGGAGGCGGCTCGGTACTTCTCGTCTGCACTGCCAGAGCGCGGTCGGCGGCCAGCCAATGGCTCCAGTCCTCGTATTCGACACCCAATGCACCGCCGAGCAGCAGGCCTCTGAAGCCGGTGCAATCAATAAAGAAATCACCGGCGACCTGTCTGTCTTGCTCCAACTCCAGCGATTGGATATTACCCGTCACCGGATCAACGGTAATTTCGCTGATCTTGCCTTCGACTCGCCGGACACCGAGTGATTCGCTTTTTTGCCGCAGAAATCCAGCGTAGGCCGTTGCGTCCAGGTGATAGGCGTATGCCAGTGGCGTCTCACCAACTTTTACCGCGAATTTGCCGGCGTTCGCCGCCTTCAATTCGAGGCAATAGTCCTCCAGGCTGCCGCCAAAACCATTGGCATGCGCTTCCATCCAGTACTGGTGGAATCCCGCCATCCAGGTACTTTGCCCGGCAACACCGAACGTGTGAATGTAGCTATCGCCCGGCGCGCCCCAGTTGTCAAAGAAAATGCCGAGCTTGAAGGTTGCCTGAGTTGCGCGCATGAACTCACGCTCGTCGACTTCAAAAATATGGTGAAAATTGCGCATGGTGGGAACGGTCGCCTCGCCCACACCCACGGTTCCGATCTGGTCGGATTCGACCAGGGTGATTTCGAGCAAGTTACCCAGCCGCTTGACCAGGCTGTAAGCTGTCAACCAACCAGCCGTTCCGCCACCGGCGACGATTACGCGAATTTTCTCCTCCATCAATGGTTCTCCGGAGAGTCAACGATTCAGATTATGCTGCAATAGGAAGGATAAGCACCCTTTTCCACCCGTTCAACGGTCAATACGACGCGGAGTGCGTTGCCCGCGAGAGCCTGGCGTCGGCCTTCGGGATCGTGGCCGCCGCGGGTCTGGTAGAGGCTGATTACACTGACGATCAGGGCCGAGAGCCGCCCAGCAGGGTCCCGGCGGCGAAGAGTTTATGAATCCGACGAGGGGCGTGAGCGGCCCCAAGTGCGCGCCGAGCAGACCGATCAGGGCCGTGGCGAGCGGGGACGTATTGTGGCAGGAAAGGCGGCTCCCATTTTTTTGCGGGTTTCGGCGGCTCAAGGCTTCCCTGACCAAGTGGAAGTGTGGCAAAATCCGCAACAGGGGACGTATGAGCGACTCTGCGAACAGATTTGTCTACGCGTTCCTGACTTGCGCTGTATGTTAAAGGCCACGATATTCTTTAGAGGTAATAAGAAATGGGTGACGTCAAAACCACTATGAACAAAACAAAATTGGCTACCGCCGTATCGGCAGCTTTGTCCATCATGGCCGGCCAGGCGAGTGCGCAGCAGGCCGGTGACGGCCTCGAGGAGGTCGTGGTCACCGGTATTCGCGGCAGTTTGACGGCGGCCCTGGATGTCAAGCGTGAGTCTTCAGGCGTGATGGACGCCATTTCCGCCGAAGATATCGGTAAGTTTCCCGACACCAACCTGGCGGAATCGCTGCAGCGCGTTACCGGGGTGTCCATCAACCGCGTCGAGGGCGAGGGTTCCGAGGTCACGATTCGCGGCTTCGGTGGCGCTTTCAACATCGTGACCCTGAACGGCCGCCAGATGCCTGCGGCCAACGCCACGCCTGGCTTCTTCGGCCTCAACAACAACCGTGGCGGCAGCGGCCAGTCGCGCTCCTTCGACTTCTCGAACCTGGCGTCCGAGGGGGTATCGGGCCTGCAGGTGTACAAATCGGGCCGGGTCGGGGTGCCGTCCGGCGGTCTTGGCGGCACGATCAATATCCAAACCATCCAGCCCCTGGAAGCGGGTAATCAGTTTTCCTTCGGCGCCAAGGCCCTCCAGGACTCCGGCAGCGGTGACGTGACGCCGGAGATCAGCGGTCTGGGCAGTTGGACGAACGATGCGGGCACCTTCGGCGTGTCCGCCTTCGGTTCCGTCCAGGAGCGCGAATACACGAATCGCACGGCGATTACCGGCGGTTCGGGCGGGCTCCAATGGAGGTTCCCCTTCGATCACAGCGGCCCCTACCAGGGGGCTACCGTGATCAACCCACCCGGCCCCGATCAACTGACCGGCTTCCCGAATTCTGCGACCATGACGTACGCCGAGGGCACGCGCGAGCGCACCAACGCCATGGTGACCCTGCAGTGGGCGCCCACGGAACGCATGACCATTACCGCGGATGCGATGAGCGTGTGGAATGATCAGAGTTCATGGAATATTGGCGATCTACCCTTCTGGGTCCGCCAGTTCGATTTTGTCGCCTTCGATAACGACCCTGCCGTCAGCATCCCGGACTGGTTGTCCGAGCCGCTCGCGTCCGGCGCCGGCAGCGACTTCAGCCAGGCGGGCAAGGAGCTCCCTTTCCGGAATGGCTTGTTCGAGTTGCGAGACGAGTTGTCTTCGTTCGGCCTCAATTTAGACTATCAGATCAATGACTCGTTGACGTTAAACGTCGACGTGTCCAATGGCAGGACGGCTGCCGGCGGCAATCACCCGACTGGCTCTATCTATGAAGCAGTCTCCCTCGGCGGTCAGGCTGTCGCTGCCCACATCGTGGACTACCGCACTGAGATACCCAACGTCATCCAGGCCATCGCGGACGGCTCGGGCCCCACCACCGCCATGGTCGGCGACAGGCTGGTTACCTTCCCCGGCGGCAATGCGAATGGCATCTTTGAAAAGTCGGACCTCGGCGCCCAGTGGATCCTGCAACAATTTGCTGAACAGGAAACCACCATCGACCAGGCCCAGGTGAGACTCGAGCTCGACAACGGCGGCCCGGTCAGGGCTAATTTCGGCGCGGGCTTTGTCGACCACGAAATGCACAGGGTCATCGAGAATTACCGGGACGCAATCGGTGACTGGAACACTTTCTACATTGGCGATGTCGTGACGCTGATGGGAGAAGATGCTATCGAAACCGTATGCATCAGCTGCCAGTTTGACGACCACGACAATCTGATCCTGTCGACGGACGAACTGGTCTCGGATTTCACCGCCGCCGGCGGAACCGTAGCCCCGGGCGCCAGTCTGCGGCTCGTGGGCCAGGAAGCGTTCTTTGTCAACCCGTTAGAGTTAGCGGAGGCCTATGACGGCTTCGTCGAAGTTCGCGGGAGAGAATTCGACAAAGACAACCGAGGCTTCAGAAACAGATCGGATAACCTCATCACCGAAAGCGTCGTGTCGCTTTACGGCGAGGGGATCCTGGATGGCGAAGTCGGTGGCAGGGCGATGCAGGTCGTGGCCGGGCTGCGCTGGGAGCAGACGGACGTCGAATCCATAGCGGTGCAGTCGATCCCCGTGCGCAAAGACTGGACATCGGACAACGACCACGCCACGGTATTCAGCCCGGAACCAGAGGGGGTGGTGCAGGTGTTCACCTATAACAACTTGCTGCCGAGCCTCGACTTCTCGGTGGATGCCACCGATAACCTGAAAGCGCGCGTCTCGTTCAGCAAGACCATCGCGCGCGCGCCGTATGGCGGCATGTTCGTCGATACCAATGCCGGTAATCCGGGCGGTGTGACGTATCTGGGTGCCGTCGCCACCGGTAGCAGGGGTAACGCGCAACTGTTGCCGCTGGAGTCCGACAACTTCGACCTGTCGCTGGAGTACTACTACGGCGAGGGCAGTGCCTTTACGGTCGCCTTCTTCGACAAGTCGGTAAAGAACTTTGTCGGCAACGAGCAGGTAACGACAAACCTGTTCGGCCTGCGCAATGTCACCAGCGGGCGTCCGGGCACGCGCTCGGGCCAGGCCGTCGAGGAATTGCAGGCACGTGGTTACCCCGTGACCGAGACGAGGCTGTTCACCATGACCGCCATCCTCGATAATCCGCAGGATTTCCCAGGGGGTGCCGATGAATACATCGACCCCTCTGAGCCGGGGGGTGCCGACCAGTCATCTGCAGTCGCCAGCATCTATGATATCGAACCCAATTCGGACGATCCATTGTTGGACTTTATCGTCCAGCAGCCCACGAACCAGGCGAGCGCCAATATCAACGGCGTGGAATTGAACTGGGTGCACTTCTTCACCGGAAACCTCAACGGCTTCGGCTTCCAGGCCAACGCGACCGTTGTCGACGGAGATATCGGCTACGATGTGTTTGCCAACCCGAACGATGAGGAACAGTTTGCCCTGACGGGCTTGTCGGACTCGTGGAATCTCGGAGCCTTCTACGAGAACGAACAGTTCAGTGTGCGTTTGCACTACAACAACCGCGGTAGATTTCTGGCCAACACCAACACCGGCCAACGCATTCCGCGGTTTGTTGACGAGTATTCGCAGCTTGACTTCAGTGCCAGCTATGCTGCCATGGAAAATCTGACCATTTTCGTGGAGGGCATCAACCTGACGGACGCACCGATCATCTTCCGCGGCCGCACACATAGCCAAGTACAGTCCTACCAGGAAGGCGACAGGCGTCTGTTCCTGGGTGCGCGGTACCGCTTCGCGAGGTAGAAGTCGGCAAGACCGGAAGCAGGGACCTGGGTACCCACCGGCATGTCGGTGGGTACCACTTGCTTTCATTTAGAACAGCCTGATGGTAAAGATCTTTCTCAGGATCTGCTGGCCATTTATGCGGCTGCCACGCTTGAGGAAGCGGCATCGGCGCCGGACCCGCTTCGAGGCCGGCCTGGGTGACGAATATCCGGCGATCGGGCCAAGCTGGCGCGCCGACCGGGACCGTCTGACCGCGCTGTTATACTTTCCGCCGGCGATCCGCAAAGAAATTTATACCACCAACGCGATTGAATCGCTGAACTACTCGCTGCGCAAGGTGCTAAAGTGAATATTGCAATTGTAGGCTTGGGATTTGGAGCTGAGTTCATTCCTATTTACCAAAAGCACCCTCATGCGAATATGTACGCAATCTGCCAGCGTTCGGAATCGGATCTCAATAAAGTAGGAGATGCTTTCAACTTCGATCCAGGTCATCGTTATAGCTCGTATGAAAAGCTTCTGGAGGACCCAAAGATTGACGCTGTGCATATAAATACACCCATTCAGCTCCATGCGGAACACACGCTAATGGCGCTGCGTGCGGGCAAGCATGTTTCATGTACCGTGCCGATGGCAACAAGTGTTGAGGATTGCAAGGAAATTGTAGAAACGGTCGCGGAGACGGGATTAAAATACACAATGGCAGAGACTGTTGTGTACAGTCGCGAGTATCTGTTTGTAAAGGAACTTTACGAAAAAGGGGAATTGGGAAAAATTCAATATTTACAAGCCAGTCATCCTCAGGATATGGAGGGCTGGCCCGACTATTGGCAGTATATGAAACCCATGCACTACGCAACTCATGTTGTCAGCCCCGTTCTTGGGCTTACTGACAAAGAAGCAGAGTATGTTTCGTGTTTCGGTTCGGGAACAATCAGCGATGACCTTATCGAAAAGTCAGGTTCTCCCTTTGCGGTAGAAACATGCCATATCAAGTTGAGAAACTCTGACTTGACCGCTCACATTTATCGTTCGTTGTTTGATACGTCACGTCAATATCGAGAAAGCTTTGATGTTTACGGATCCAAAAAGTCCTTTGAATGGCCGCTTATTGAAGGAGAGGATCCGGTTCTTCATACGGCAAAGAAACCCGAACCGGAAATACCCGAACGCATTACGGTACCGGATTATGGACATCTGTTACCGGAAGAGATTCGCGAGTTTACCTTGGAAGGGGTTTATGATGCAGATGAACATGCTCACCTGTCCTTCATCCAGGGAGCTGGGCACGGGGGTTCTCACCCACACCTGGTACATGAGTTTGTCGACTCCATTGTTAACGATCGCGATCCTTACCCCAATGCGGTCCAATCTGCAAACTGGACATGTGTTGGCTTGCTGGCCCATGAGTCAGCCATGGAAGGTGGGGTCATTAAACGACTACCCGAATTCACATTATCAGCAACTTAGCAAAAAATTTTCTGTTATTGAAATATAATCGGAACGAGGCCACGAACTGATGAAAAAACAAATTTATTTATTCTCTCCCCTGGTCTTCCTTTTTGTCCAGATGGCATTCGGCCAAGAGAATAATGATACATCGGATCAAACAACTACCACTGCTCAGAAAAGCAGACTGAATAACTTCGTTGATTGGGCTACTTATCGTGGCGATCAGGAAGGAACTGGATACTCTTCTCTAAGCCAAATTACAACCGCGAATGTTCAGTTGCTGGAAGAAGTGTGGACCTATGATACAAGGGATCTTGTCCGTCCGGGGATGTCATCTAACCCGATTGTTATTGAAGGTGTGATGTACTTTTCTGATTCTGAATTGAATCTTGTTGCCCTGGATGCAGCAACCGGAGAAGAACTCTGGCTGTTTGATCTGTCGGAACACCATTCCAGGGGAGATTATCTCTCCAGCGGTATCATGAGAGGGGCGGTGTATTGGGAAGATGAGAATGGCAACAACTCAAGAATCTTCCACCTTACGAAAGATCTTGTCTGGGCAATTAACCCGGACGACGGCACCCTTATAGAGTCGTTTGGTAGCGGCGGGTATATTGATTTAAAGGAAGATCATGTTTGGCCTGCTCACCTGCTGGAAAATAAAATAACGAACACCTCACCTCCTGTAATCTATGATGACCATCTAATTTTGGATTCAAATGTTGCGGAAGGAAGAGAAGAACCCCCTGGTAACATCAGATCTTTTAACGTGTTAACCGGGGAGTTTGAATGGAGATTTCACACCATTCCCCTGGAAGGACAGCCCGGGTATGAGACTTGGGAATGGGAAGATAACATGATTTATGGTGGGGCCAACTCATGGGGTGGCTTTACTGTTGATGAAGAAAGAGGCTGGGTATTTGCCGCTACGGGTTCAGCCACCGGTGGAATCCATGGAGGTGGCGGTGCGAGACCTGGCATGAACCTCTTCTCGAATTCCGTTTTAGCTATTGATGCGGAGACGGGAGAATTACAATGGTATTTCCAAACGATGCACCACGATATTTGGGATTATGATATCGCTCCTGCACCGATGTTGGCTACCATTACGCAAGAAGGCGAAGAACGGGATGTGGTCGTTCAAACAGGAAAACAGGGTAAGGTATTTGTGTTTGATCGGGATACTGGAGAATCCCTATTTCCCATTGTAGAAAAACCCGTACCAACAGACGCGGCATTCGGTGAAGTTGCTTATCCAACTCAACCATGGCCCCTAAAACCTGACCCACTTGTAAGAACGTCAGTTTATGAGTCCGATTTGACCACCATCACACCCGAGTCTCACGCATCTGCACTGGAGCAATTCAAAAGACTGAGACCCGGACCGATGTATACACCTCCAAGTATAGAAGGAACGATCGTACAGCCCGGAATTCACGGAGGAAATGAGTGGGGCGGTCCAGCTTTTGATCCGGAGACAAACATTGCCTATGTGAACGTAAATGACTTCCCATTTGTACTGACGCTGGACCTCATAGATCCTGATCAATTCGAAGATATGACGGAGACGGCCCAAGGGAGAACAATATATCTTGCAGCCTGTGCGGCTTGTCATGGTGCTGATCGACAAGGAGGGGTAGCTGTTGCTCTCGATAATACAACGCTCAGTGCTGACGAACTAAGGGATGTCATTACACAAGGCGTAAATGCGATGCCGGCCTTTCCGACCTTTGACGAAAATGAGTTGGATAATGTTGTAGCCTTTCTTCAAAGTGAACCTGGTGAAGAAACATCCACATCCGATATCGATTTAAGTGACGAAAATTTGACGTGGAGTGGAGGAGAGGGCGAATTGAGTTGGTCCACATCAACCCCACAGTATGTACCGCAGTTGGAATACTTCACAGACCATATGGGGTACCATGCAATTAAACCACCATGGGGGAAACTCGTTGCGGTAGATGTTGCAAGAGGTGACATTTTATGGTCGGTCCCACTCGGAGAATATCCGGGATTGGTAGAAATGGGGATACGAAATACTGGCGCTGAAAACTTTGGCGGAATGGCTGTTACACAAGGAGGTTTGATCTTTATAGCAGCAACAGAAGATAACCGGTTCAGAGCATTTGATAAAACCAGCGGCGTGCTCTTGTGGGAATTCGAGATGGATTCACCTGGCTTTTCGACTCCCTCTACTTACGAAATTGATGGAAGACAATATGTTGTGATTGTAGCAGGCGGCGGCGGCGGTCGTTATCGTTCGCCTGTAACACAGGATATTGGAAGGAGAGTTCACGCATTTGCTCTGCCAGAATCAGAAGTTCAATAGAGTAAGCGGGATGCGTGGTTGAATATTGATTATCAAGTCGCGCCAAAACAAAGAAGTGACTCAATCTACGAGATAAAAATAGAGGGCCCAATAAATGAATACGATTACAAATACGTCTAAAAGAATACTCCTCTCTGTTTTAGCGTTGGTTTTTTCTGTCGGCCTGCCTCAATACGCCGGGGCGCAGAACACAGAGCCATTGCAAATCTTGATGATCACCGGCGGGGGGCCCTGGCACGATTATAATACGCAAAAGGACCAGATTAGAGATGGACTCCTGGAGCGTCTTTCGAACATAGAAATTACAACTGATTATGAAGGTGCGGATACGATTACCATGGAATCAACTGATTTCCATTTCTCCCGCCACCTGGAGGAAGACTGGGCAGCGGAGTTTGACGTTGTCATCTACAATCACTGTAATCTTCAAGTAAAAGATGAAGCCTATGTAAAAGGGATCATCGCCGAGCACGTCAAGCATCAATTGCCTGCCGTTATGCTCCACTGCCCCATCCATCTCTATCAATATGCGGAGGGCGATGGAGCGGATGCCTGGTGGGATTTTACCGGTGCTGTTTCATACGCCCACGAGAAGGAAAATCATCCCAATACCCCTACCTACACGATCGAGGTTCTGGAGCCGGATCACCCGATCATGAAGAACTATCCTAGTTCGTGGCGGACGCCTGCAGGCGAGTTGTATCTGATCATTGATTTACATGATAACGCCATTCCGTTGTCTCATGCCTATTCGGTGGAGACACACGCCTATACTGAAACAGCCTGGATACATGAATACGAGGGCATTCGGGTTTTCACCAGTTCACTGGGGCATCATAATGCTTCGATGGGCTCGGATGTGAATTTGAATCTTGTTGCATCGGGCGTGCTCTGGGCGGCAGGAAAACTTGAAGAAGATGGTTCGCCAGCCCCGGGGTATGAAGGAGAACGTGGACTTGGGTGGGTCTCTCTCTGGGATGATACGCTCAACGGTTGGGTTGAAAGTGGCGGTGTCGTGGATTGGACGTCTGCTCACTGGTATGGCCGACTAGATCAAGAAATGGTCTGGCCGACCGTGGATAATACCTTGGTCGGAGAATCGTTCCGAATTGAGGGCGACACCCTGATTGCCGAGGGAGATCAAAGAAATCTGTTCTATGACGGTTGGATCGCTGGCGGATATTTCAAGAATTTTGAATTCAAGGTTGATGTCTATACCCATCCCGGGTCGGCTTCAGGGGTCTTTTTTCATACCCGTTACGAAGAGGACGGACCTCCTGCCGTTGGTTATGAAGCTCAGATTAACGCCAGCCGCGCCGGTGAGAGCATGACCGGCAGCCTGGTTGGTGCAAGCGAGGTGGAGACTGCCCCACACGGCGATAACGAATGGTTCAGCTACTACATCAAGGTTGACGGCAAGACAGTAACGGTAAAGGTGAATGATGAGACAGTCAACGAATTCACCGAACCTGCGGATGTAGATGGACCGGTCAGTCTCCGCCGGGGCACGATCGGCCTGGAGTCCATCGGCTCCGACAGCCGTGTCGACTTTCGCAATCCGATGATTCGTCTATTGCCGGACTAATAATCAGGGCTCCTCCGCAGAATCTGTGGGTAGTTCGAGAATAGATTCGGCGAAGAACTGATTGGTAAAAAGAGGTTGGAGAGGCATCCCGGCCTCGAGCCTGAGAAGGTAAAGGTGCAAGCCATTTATCAATACAAAGATGTGACTCAATCCACGAGATAAGAATCGAGGGCCCAACTAGTGAATACGATTACAAATATTTTTAAAAGAATACTCCTTTCTATTTTGACGTTGGTTTTTTCTGGCAGCCTGCTTCAATACGCCGGAGCGCAGAACACAGATCCATTGAAAGTCCTGATGATTATCGGTGGGGGGCCTTTTCACGACTACTATACCCAATTGAGACAGCTTGAAGATGGGCTGACCGATCGCATCGGTAATATCGAGTTCACGATTGACCATAACGAGGGTGAAAGTGAACAGGATATGCATTTCAAATTTGAAAGCCAGTTAACCGATGAGTGGGCGCAGCAATTTGATCTGGTGTTGTTCAATAGCTGTAATCTTGATATGGGCGATGCTGAACATGTTGAACAGATCATGGCTGCCCACGCCGAGCACCAGGTGCCTGCCGTACTGCTGCACTGCCCGATGCACCTGCATCGGACTACTACCCCGGTATGGTACGACTTTACCGGAGCCGTCTCCTATCATCATGAAGTTGTTCGTATCCCGTTTACGGTAGAAGCGCTCGAACCGAATCATCCGATTATGGCCAATTTCCCCGGGACCTGGCGGACTCCCGAAGGGGAGCTGTATATGCCTATCGAGCTAAAAGACAATGCTACCCCGCTGGCACGTGGCTACAGCGTCGAGGCCGCTGAATTTTTTCCCATAGCCTGGACCCATGAATACGAAGGGGTTCGGGTGTTCAGCAGCACGCTGGGTCACCACAACGCGACCATGGGCTCGGATGTGAATTTGAATCTGGTAGCGGCCGGCCTGCTGTGGGCAGCCGGCAAGCTTGACGACAATGGGCACGCGTCGGAAGGCTATTCAGGCGAGCGGGGACTGGGATGGACCTCCCTGTGGGACGGAGAGACCCTGAATGGCTGGCGTGCCAGCGGGACGACGAACTGGGCTGAAATGAAATGGTTTGAGTCGGAGGCTGTCTGGCCCACGAAAAAGAACATGGGTACCGAGTCCTTTGAAGTGGCTTCAAATGCCATTGTTGTCGAGGGTCCGCAGAGCAACCTGTTCTATGCAGGGCCCATTGACGGCGGTGATTTCAGGAATTTCGAATTCAAGGTTGATGTCTATACCCATCCTGGGTCGGCTTCAGGGGTCTATTTTCATACCCGTTACAAAGAGGAGGGACCTCCTGCGTTTGGTTATGAAGCTCAGATTAACGCCAGCCGGGCCGGTGAGAGCAAGACCGGCAGCCTGGTTGGGGCAAGCGAGGTGGAGACTGCCGCACACGGCGATAACGAATGGTTCAGCTACTACATCAAGGTTGACGGCAAGCAAGTAACGGTAAAAGTGAATGGTGAGACAGTCAACGAATTCACCGAACCTGCAGATGTGGATGGACCGGCCAGTCTCCACCGGGGCACGATCGGCCTGGAGTCCATCGGCTCCGACAGCCGCGTTGAGTTTCGCAATCCGATGATTCGCGTATTGCCGAATAATTAGAGAAGGTGAGCCGCGCAAGCAAGGCGGCCGGCAGGAATGGGTCGAGAACGCCATTAATGACTTCATATTCGGGGTGACGCCCTGAGCGTCTTGTGACGATAGCGGCGGACAGCCTGGCAGAGCGGGTACTGCGAAATGCCCGCGGCGACCGTGTCACGCTGCTGAATCACGGCGCTCGACTGACACGTATCGAACTGCGGCTGCCCCACGGCATCCGCAACGTGATTCTCGGTTATGAAGATCACTCGGGTTACCTGACCGACCCTTACTTCGTGGGTGCGACCGTCGGGCGTACCTGCAACCGCATTGCCGGTGCACGCTTCAACCTCGGTGGCGTTGACTATCCGCTCGATGCCAACGAGGGGGAAAACCACCTGCACGGCGGTGCGGGCGGCTTTCACCACAGGTACTGGTCAATCGATGCGGCGGTCCCGGACGACACAGGGCGGTTTCGGCTGCGGTCAGCGGATGGCGACCAGGGCTACCCGGGAACGCTCGAGGCGAGCGTCACGTACCGCTGGACGGATGAACGCGAGCTCGTGATCCGGCTGGAAGCTGAAACCGACCGCCCGACACATGTAAACATGACCAACCACGCCTATTTCAATCTCGCCGCTGGCGGCGCCGACGTGCTCGGGCATCGCCTGCGTGTTGCCAGCCGGCAAATCCTGCAGGTCAACGACGACCTGCTGCCGACCGGCGATTACCTCGATATCACCGGTTCCGGACTGGATCTGCGCCAGCCAGCGGCGTTGCGTGATGTCATCGGGTCACGGCACCCGCTTGTCGTGCGCACCGGCGGGTTGGACTTCAACTATGTTCTGGGTGAAGCCGGCGGCCGTGCCGAGCTTGAGAGCCCGAACGGCGACCTTAGCTTGCGGATGACGACAACGTGCCCCGGGCTTCAGGTATACGGCGGGCAGAAACTTGGACCGCCGTTCGCGCCGAACCGCGGCCTGTGCCTCGAGCCCCAGCATTTTCCCGATACACCCAATCAACCCGGCTTTCCCGGCACGCTGCTTGCGCCGGGCGAGCGCTATTCGCAGACGACGCGCTACCGCTTTATGGCCGCCGGCTGAATTTCACTGATTGCATCCCAGCCTCAATCAAAGGGGCTGAACTCCGAGTGCTGCCAGCAGCCGTGAATTCGCTATCGCCGCAAGCTCCTGTATCAGCTTGCCGGCAGTCAAAAATCCTGGCTGCGGACAGGCTGAGCCTTTTCCCATTCCTCCTGGTCGACGTTTCGAACCGTTTGGGTAAAGACAAACGTCCCGAATTTATTGCCGACCACCAAATCGAGCAGCCCATCTCCATTGAGGTCTCCGCTTACCAGTCGCCGTCCGATGCCCGCCTGGTCGTCGATCAGATGAGGAACGAATTCTGCCTGGCCATCCTGGCGCGTGAGCCGGAAATAGTAGATCACCGGGGCCTGTCGGGCCCCGGGGTCGCCGAAGTCGTGAGCCCGGTAGGTCTTTCCGGTCACAATGTCCTTCAGGCCGTCGCCATCGATGTCGGCAAGCTCTACTGCGTGGAGCTGGGAAAATTGAACCCCATATGGGTTGTCGGTATTTGTCTCCTCCTTGCTCAGAAGAACATGCTCCTGAAAGGTGATCTGCTCTCCGGTACGGCTCTGTTCGTACCAGCTCAGGCCCCAACCGTGAGCGTCGAGGCTCGTGATGACGTCGTTGAGCCCGTCGCCATTCACGTCATAGGCGTACATCTGTGCTCCCCCCTTCAAACCATCGAACAGCCCGGGTCCCCCCCGTTCAGCGAATGGGTAGGGGTGAAAAGCCCAATCCGGATCGCCTTGCAGGGAGGAGGGTTGTTGCAACCAGCCATCCCCATGCAGAACGTCGGTGCGTCCGTCGCCGTCTACATCCCCGTAGCCCAAGCCGTGGGTGTAATGATGAACCACCTCTTCGCTGGTCGATATCGGGTGAAAGACCCAGGGAAGCGTCGGAGCTACCGGGTTCGGCGAGGCGTAGCCGTAATGTCTGCTGTAGGCCATCAACAGTTCAGGCACCCCATCGCCGGTAATGTCTACAAAATTAGGTGCTTCGTTTTTAACACGATCTATGACAAAGTGGCGCGCCCAGTGGTCCGGCCGGTCCGGGGCCGGGCCACTGAAAGAGTTGCCCGGGTTCTGGTACCAGTAAGCCTCGGTATTGGGAAGTCCCACCGTCAGGACATCAGGCCAGCCGTCCGCATTGAAATCAAAGACGAATGCAAAGAAATTGTCATTAGAGTAAATCGAATGATCATTTGGCTGCCGCTTGGTCGGCGCCACCGCCGGATAGTATTCGTAACGGTGACTGAAGTCGGGCCCCAGGAATATGTGTGGTCCACTGACGACATCCAGGTGACCATCCTGATTAAAGTCGCCGAAGTCGGCGCCTTCCGACCAATAGGCGGGGGTCAGTTCCTGTTTTTCAAATTCACGAACAACAAGGTCGGTGCCCTGAGCGCCGACCGTGCCGACCGTCAAGCATAAGTAAGTGAACGTCAATGCTGCGACGCGCTGAATTCTGCTCATCTAATTGTCTCCCGCCGGTCGTCCCGGCTTTGCATTTTGGTGTTATCAAGCGTGACCGTAATGACTTCGCGTGACGCTATCGCTATTGGTTGCTCAGCGGGTTCGGCCGCATCTGGAAGTGGTACACAATGCTGGTGGCGCCTTCCCCGGTTTCCATGTGGAAGGGCGTGCGGCTGCTGAAGGTAGCCCAGATGCCCCGGCCTTTCCAGCCGGCGTCGGGATCGTCGATGCGACCGTCCATCCACTTGGTGTAGAAGCCCAGGGGGTAGGGCACGCGCATTCTCACCCACTCTCCGTCATTGAGCACCAGCAAGGCCTCGCTCTGGTTGCCGGTGTTTATGGGGATATTTTCCCCAAGACCAAGGGTATTGAACTGGTCTACCCAGGTATAGTAGCTGCCTTCGGAGCTGCCGGACCGGTCCAGGTTCTTGAACTGAGGCAGGGGCTCCGTGTAGAAGCTCCAGCCCTCGGGACAGTGCTGGCCGGTGGCCTGGGGACCGTTCAGGGGGCCCTCGCACTTGCGGCGGTCGAAGCTGCCCATGTGGCCGCTGGCCAGGGCCACCCAGGCCACGCCGTCGCGGTCGATGTCCGCGCCGCGGGGGGTGAAACCCTCAATGGGATCGCCGTTTTCATCCACCGGCAGTTCGTAGTACTCGATCAGCGCGGTCTCGTTGGGGTTGTCGCCCGGCACCAGCCTGACCACGCTGCCGGGGTAGCCGAGCATCGACCCCCACACGGAACCGTCCGGCGCGGGAGCCACCGCGTAGAAGCTGCCGGGATCTATGCGCTTGTCCTTGGTGGGGTCCACGGCGTCGCCGGGTTCCACGTATTCCGCGTCGCGCACGCCGTTGCCGTTGGTGTCCAGGATCAACGGCGTCCATCCCTGGGAGGCCGCGGCGTCACCGGTTTCCAGGAATTCATTCGCGTCCAGCCAACCGATCACCGGGCCGCCGCCGCTGGTCCACAGGGTGTTATTTGCATCCTCGGCGAACATCAGGTGGTGGGTGCCAAAGCAGGTATCGATATGAGTGTATTCTCCGCTGGCCGGATCGTACACACCCAACTGGCGTCCCGAGCCCTGCAAGGGGAAGACCTGGGCGGAGGGATGATCCGAGCCCTCCCGGCACCAGTCGGGGTTGTCCCTGCCGCGCACCCGGGCGGTGATCCACACCCGGCCCTCTTCGTCCAGCATGGGGTTGTGCACGTTGGCACTGGAATCCCAGATGGCTTCATCGCCCCAAAAAGGGGATTCCGCCAGGGGAGGACCGGAGACGGGGCCCGCCTCGGGGTCCATCATGGTCAATGGAATCTGGTCCAGGGTGTGATTGACGGGGTCGAGCACCGGCAGGTAGTCGGCGCTTGCTTCCAGGGCACCGTAGAGTTTGCCATAGGCGTTGACGGTGGGGTCGCGCCGGTCGGAGGAGACCAGGTCATGGAGATAGGCGGTGGGATCGGCCCAGTCCCATTGGGTGATGACCACGCTGCGCTCCAATCCCTGGGGCCGGGTCGGCGCCGGCGGCAGTTCGCCGGCGGCGATGCGGTCGGTCCAGTCGGCGAACATGCGGATGGTGCCTTCCATTCCCAAGCCGGCCAGGGCGCGGACCATGGATTCTCCGGCTTGACCGGACAGGATGCGGCGCGCCCAGGCATCAGCGGAGGAATCATAACCGCTGAACAGGGGCGGGAATTCCCGTGTCGCTTCATTGCCCATCTGATGACAGCTCAGGCAGCTGCCGGAGGTGATGAGGCGGATAAAGTCTGCCTGGTGTTCGACGTCGGGGCTGATGCCGTTGCCCGCCGGACCGGTGCCGGGGAATTCGCTCCTGGCCGGCACTTCCAGCAGGGAGTACCAGTGGCCGGCCGGGTAGTATTGCGCTGCCGCCGCTTCATTGGGGGCGGGCACCGCCGTGAGGTCCAGATTGGCGCCCGGTGAGGCCTGGGTTTTTTCGGAATCCACCAAGCCGTAACCGCGCACCCAGACGTCGTAATCGGCTTGGGGCAGGTCGGGGATGAGGTAGTGGCCCTGGTCGTCGGTGACCACAATCTTGGCGTAGCGCGTCCCGAGATCGCGGGTCTCGGCGATGACCCAGACACCGGCTTCAGGACCGCCCGGACCGGTCACCGTGCCGCCGATATCGACACTTGCTATCTGGACACCGCCGCCGGCCGGTGCTTGAAGACCGGCATCCGGCTGGGGTGGCTCTTGCCCGTCCTCGGAGCCGCAGGCAATGAACGTGAGTGGAAGAAGCCCCGTAAAAATCAGAGAGAGAATTTTTCTTATTGTCATAGCCTACCCTCCCTTTGCATCAGGCGTGAAAGGCCTTGTTTATTAAGGATATCGGAAGTTTGGAACATCAGCAAAATCGGTGGGTGAATTCAGGCTCGGGTAACGCGCCGAGGGCATGGTGCAGGGCGATTTCAGCACGGTGTCCGGGCTGACGCTCGTTTCTCGCCGGGAGCGGGTTCATGCGAAGCCTCGTCAACCGTTACCTGGAACCACAATCGCAACAAGATGGTCACATTGGTAGGAAGGATTGCAAAGCAACGTAATATTGTACTTGAAATATATAGTTCAACTACTTGATATATAAGGAGTTAATATTGATACGCGCGGTCGGAATCGTCGCGGCGTGCTGGGTACTCGCCACCTTCGGATCGCCGCCCAGTGCACTTGAGCAGGTACTGCTCTCGGGTGAGTTGCGCGTGGTCACCCGCAACGGTCCAGGGACGTTCTACTCTGGTCCCGATGCACCACGAGGCGTGGATTACGATCTGGCCAGCGGCTTCGCGCATTGGCTGGGTGTAGAGCTTGAGATCTACGCTGTCGATCAATTCCCCCAGATATTGGCTGACGTACGCTCCGGCAAGGCCCATGTAGGGGCGGCGAGCCTTTCGGCAACCGAAACGCGCCGGCAGGTGGTGGATTTCGGCCCTTCCTATCTGAATGTACAACCGCTGGTCATTTATCGGCGCGGCTCCGGCAGGCCGGTAGATCTTTCGGACTTGTTGACCAGGCGAGTGGAGGTGCTCGGCGGGTCCTCCTACGTGGGTGCGCTGGACGCCGCCCGGGTCGAGCAGCCCGGGCTGACATGGGAGGAGATCCCCGATATCAGCGTGGAAGGGCTCGTGCGCCGTGTAGCCGAGGGGAAGAGCGATATCACGATTGTCGACTCCAACCTGTTCGATCTCCTCAAACATTCGATTCCAGGGGTCAAGGCCGCGTTCGGACTGGGCGAGGAAACGCCCTTGGCGTGGGCGCTTCGCAAGGGCCCGGATTCGTCATTGCGCGACAGCGTCGCCGAATACTTCGCGGAACTTCAAGCCACCAACGAATTGGCCAGGATCATCGACCGCTACTACTTTCACGTGGAAGGCGAATTCGACTACGTGGGTTCGCGGGCGTTCGTCAGGCATTTCGAATCCCGGCTGCCGGAGTACGAGACATTCTTTTTGCGCGCAGCCGGGCAGACGGGCGTGGACTGGCGCCTTCTCGCCGCGATGGCGTACCAGGAGTCCCATTGGAACCCCGATGCGGTATCGCCCACCGGTGTGCACGGCATGATGATGCTGACCCGGGGGACGGCGCGGATGATGGGGGTTCAGGATCGGACGGACGCGCTCGAAAGCATCAACGGTGGTGCGGCCTATTTCGTTCGTGTGACCGGCAAGATTCCGCCTCGAATCAAGGAGCCCGATCGAACCTGGTTCGCATTGGCGGCCTACAACGTGGGCTTCGGGCATCTGGAAGACGCCAGGATCATCACCGAGATTCAGGGAGGCAACCCCGATTCCTGGGAGCAGGTAAGGGAGCGGTTGCCGTTGCTTGCCGATCCGGATTGGTACAAGCGCGTGTCCCGGGGCTATGCGCGCGGCTGGGAACCCGTTCGCTACGTGGAAAACATCCGGCGCTACTACGAGATTCTGCAGTGGATGACGGCCGGCAATGCAACCGGGGCACTGTCGTGTCCACGATTGCCCATCGACTCCTTGTGCCAGCGTTCGTGCCGGCAATGATGAGCACTGCCCACTAACCTGCAACTCGATTCCCGGTAGAGAGTTTGCACGAATGGATGCTCCCTGCGCTTCCGAACGGAGTCATCGTGTACCGGACTTCTTTTTGGCGCGCGGACATTTCTCCGTGACCGTTCGGCCGGTTCCGATACAATCGGTCACCGATGCTGAAAATTCACCGGGAGCAGCAACATGACTGACGGTAGTGTCGCCGTGCTGACGGCGGCGGGCCGATACCTTGCACGCGTCTCTGCAAGCCCCGGGGCGATTCCGCAGTCCTCTATAAGACTCAAATGAATGTGGTTTCAGGAATTCGGAACGGTCATGCATGCGCAGTACTGGATTGCTGTCTCACCAGGGTCGGCGGAATCAGCAGGCGATGCATGTGGATCTTGTGTCTTGCCTTGAGTGCGTGCGGCGGCGGTGGTTCAGGGGCGGGAGGAACCGGGTCAGGGACAGGTGGCGCCGGCGCCAATCCGGGCGGCACTGTGCCCGTGTCGGCCGAGCCAACGCTTCCGCACGACGTTTTGATCATCCACTTTCCTTTCGCGCATGCGGCCTACAATTCCCCGAGTGTGACGGTTTCAGGATCGCTGGAGCATGCACGATTTGCCGAGATGTCGGTGACGGTGATGGCAGAAGACGCCGAGAAGTCTGGCCTCATCGACGACGCGGGAAATTTTGTCGTTTCCGGTGTACCTCTGCCGACGCGGGGATTGGAAGCCGAAATTGAGGTGACGGTGATGCACCCTGACCTGGGCTCGACGAGTAGATCGCTGGCACTTTCGAGACAGCCCGATCTGGCCTCGATCCGAGACATCGAACTGGATGCGTCTGGCAATCGGCTCGTAGCAATCGATAAGCAGGCCGCCTCCGTTGTTTCCATCGGCCTGTCGGACGGCGAGCGCTTCATGCTTTCCAGCGTCATCTCCGGCAGCGGCGATCCTCTTGCCGGTCTGCGCTACGGCGAACCGATCACCGAACCCGTTTCCCTGGCTCTGGACAACGGGCGCAATCGGGCGTACGTATTCGATGATGTCGAGGACGCCGTGCTCGAAATCAACTTGGCAACCGGTCAACGATCCAGGTTCTTCGAGCCCATGTTCTGGGGGCGAATCGCGTTCGATGACATCGACTCCACCGTGGTGATCGCTGCCAATGACGGCTCCAGGTTTCAGCTTCTCAAGATCGACCCGGTGACGGGTCAGCGCACCCAGATCGTCGGCCCCGGCACGGGCGCCCAACCCTACATACCGCGTGCCACGGCACTTGACATGGATCCCAATTTCTATCGGGCCATTCTCGCCAACGGATCGTCCCGCGATGTACTTGGAATGGAACTGAGCACGGGGCGTATACACCAGATTTCGGGTCCGCACCATCGACCGTCGCCGTTCCCCGTTTACTATAGTGATCTCGCGGTCCATAACGGCACGGCCTACGCGGTGGATGAATTGAACTACAGGGTCGTGCGCATCGACCTTTCCACCGGCCATCATTCAATCGTTTCGGACCCGGCGACATTCAATGGTGAACAAATCGGCGCAGGCCCGCTCCTTTATGGGCCGGAGGCCATCGTATTCGATGAGGCGGTCAACCGGCTGATTGTCGCGGACCGCCATGTCGGGCGCATTTTCAGCATCGATCTTGACTCTGGAAACCGAACGCTGCTTTCCGAGCAGGGCGTTGGGGATGGCATTCATCTCAGATCCGCGTTGGCTTTGGCCACCACCACCGATCCGTTCAGGTTGTTCGCCGTGGCCCCCAGGCCCGCTGTCGGGATCGAATTCGACTTGGCCACCGGTGAGCGACGAACAATCTTCGGCGAGGGCAGCGCTCGCCAATACGGCGACTTGACGCCCGGTTCGTTGGCCGTCGACGTCGAGCGGGGCGTGCTCTATTTTGATGATTTTGCGGCCGGGGCCGTCGTGGAACTGGAGATTCAGGGGGGAAGCCCCAGTTTGATTTCTAGTCCAACCCGCGGAACCGGCCCTCTGTTCGGCTCAATCCGCGACATCGTACTGGACTTGCCCCAACGCAAGGCGTACGTATTGGACGTTTGGCAGAATGCGATAGTTGCCGTCGATCTCGATACGGGGGATCGAACGATCGTCTCCGATTCAACGATCGGGGTGGGCGAAGCATTCCGTACTCCGGTCGGGCTGGCGTTGGGTCCGGGAAGCGAGCGAATTTTCGTTTCGGACCGCGACAGGAACTCAATCTATGAGGTCAACCTGCTCAACGGCGATCGTGCTGCCGTGGCCGGCCCGGACGTAGGAGGCGGAGAGCGCATCGGGTCAGTCGGCGACATCGTGCATGATGCGCGCAATGGGCGTCTGCTCGCTCTGGACACCTACCGGCTGCGCGTGATCGCCATCGACTTGGCGACTGGACACCGGGAAATCGTCTCCGGCTACGATAGCCAACTGGCGGGTCTAGAGAGTGCGGACGGCAGTTTGCGAATTCTCAGCGTGCCGGACTTTGTAGGGGGTGGTTCCGCATTCGGGCGCCCCGGGCGCCTGGAGTACGACGAAGACCGGTCAATCGCGTACGTGTTTGACGAGGGCTACAACGGGTTGCTCGCGATCGAACTACATAACGGGGACCGGCAACTCATCAGTCGGTGACGATGGAGGCAATGCTTGGTGTACCGGTCGGCTCTTGACCGAATGTTGTCGGGCCAGGTTTCCGATCTCTACGTCGTTCGCCAGTACCTGGACGCACAGCGGGGCGGCTGGGGTTGACTGTCCCGACTGCCCAAACACCGCAATTGCCGAGACGAGGCACCACCGCGAGAGATTCCTGAACGCGACGGCGCAAGGGCAAATGGAACTGGACATGCGTGTCTACCTGGTCGACCTCGACGGAAAACTGCATGACCTGCGCGGACAGATGGCCAGTCAACACCTCGTCGCAAAGCTGTTTCTCACCCGCGCCCTGTACGCCGGATCGATTTCACCCGTCACGGTCGCGCCGGCGTGTTGTGGCTCACACCCCATCCGACGCCTCCATCCGATAACCCACGCCCCGATGCGTATGAATCAACGCGGGGTCATTCACGTCGTCGCCGAGCTTGGCCCGCAGCCGCTGAATGAACGTGCGCACCAGCCGCCGGTTGGCGCGGCCGTGCCAGACCTGTCGGCGCAGCGAGTCGTAGCTCATCACGCGACCGGCGTTGAGCGAGAGGGCGCGCGCGAGTTCAAATTCCCTCGCGGTCAGTTCCACTTCATTGCCGTCCATCGTGATCCGGCGGCGGGCGTAGTCGATCGTCAGCGCGCCGAGTTCGTATGTTTGAGGTTCGGCGCGACCGCGCAGTGCCGCCTCCACCCGGGCGACCAGCTCCGTCGCGGAGAAGGGCTTGACGATGTAGTCCACCGCACCGGTCTTGAGCGCCTTGGCCACCGTCTCGTCGCGGCCGTAGGCGGAGATGAATACGACAGGCACTTCCGAGAGTTCCGGCACCGTCTGCATCAACCGGATGCCGTCGGTGCCGGGCAGCATCAGGTCCAGCAGCACCAGCCGCGGCGCCTGCGCGCGGATCACGTCTCCCAGCCCATCGTGCTCGCCGATCACCACCACGCGGTAGCCTTCGGCGTTCAGCGTATTGCGCACGTGGCGCAACGTCTGCGGATCGTCGTCCACCACGAGCACGGGCGCCGGCTCCTGCGCCTTGCGCACCGCTTCCGCCGAGCCGTCGCCGCGCACCTTGCCTGCCACCGGGAGCGTGAACGTGAACTGTGCACCCAGCCCGGCACCGCGGCTCTCCGCCCAGATGCGTCCGCCGTGCGCTTCCACCAGCCCCCTGCATATCACCAGCCCCAGACCGCCGCCGAGACCCTCGCCGTTTTCGCCGTGCTTGTCGAACAGCCGCCCCAGCCGTTCCGGCTGTATGCCCCGGCCCTTGTCGGCGACCGAAACCGCCACCTGCTGCCCCTCGTGCGTCGCCGATACCCGGATGGGCGAGTCCGCCGGGGAATGGCGCGCGGCGTTGTAGAACAGGTTGCTCAGCACCTGTACGATGCGGCGGCGCTCGGCCATCACCCAGGGCAGGTCCGGCGGCAGGTCCATGTGCACCGGATGCGGACTGCCGCCGCTGAGGAACGTGCTTCTGGCCCGGTCCAGCAGCTCGGCGACTTCCGACGGTTCGGGCCGCACCGACAACGTACCCGCTTCGATGTGCCCCACGTCCAGCAGGTCGCCGATCAGGCCCCTCATCTGCGCTGCCTGTTCGTTGATGATCCGCGCGTACTCGCGCACTTCCCCGGGAGTTGTCACTGCCGAAGTAATACTCCCCATTTCTGCTGAAGTAAAAGTCCCCAGTTGAGGCGTTCGGCAACGAGTTGCCGAACGCCTCGGGCGCCCTGAGCATGGTGGTTTTCACCAGCGAGGGCG
>LXNI01000369.1_pt1 | contig 53954 bp, 50 predicted proteins | sample 809091 | NCBI WGS metagenome assembly LXNI01 (sample SAMN04870527, study PRJNA318959) | sponge metagenome | biome: 01000161; feature: marine sponge reef; material: water | host: Sarcotragus foetidus | place: Greece: Milos, Mediterranean Sea | collected 2013-05-29 | depth 5-7 m
AACCCGCTCAGCCAACACCCGAGTAATCGCCGCCGTCAAAGTCGTCTTCCCATGATCAATATGACCCATAGTCCCAACATTCACATGCGGCTTCACCCGCACAAAACGCTCCTTACCCATAACTCACGAACCTCCTACTAGTTCTCCACGCGCCGCGCCGACAATCCGGCGGGCGATGTTTTCGGGTACGTCTCCATAAGAGTGGAACTGCATGGTTGACGTGGCACGACCCTGTGTCTTCGACCGGAGATCGGTCACGTAACCGAACATCTCCGACAGGGGGACCCGAGCCATGACCACCCGAGCCCGGCCACGCTGCCCAGCCTCCTCGATACGGCCCCGGCGTGACGACAGATCACCCATCACCTCACCCAGGTACTCCTCGGGAGTGACTATCTCGACCTCCATCAGGGGCTCGAGCAACTTGATCCCCGCCCTCCGGGCAGCCTTCTGGAAAGCCATCGAACCCGCAATGCGGAAGGCCATCTCGGAGGAGTCCGTATCGTGCGATTGCCCATCCACCAGCCGGACCCGCACGTCCACCAGCGGGTAGCCGGCCAGAACACCCTGTTCGAGGGCGCCCTCGATGCCGGCGTTCACCGACGGAATGAACTCACGCGGGACCGAACCACCCTTGATCTTGTCGATGAACTCGTAGCCGCCGCCGGGCCCGGTCGGCTCCAGATCGATCTTGACCACCGCATACTGTCCACGGCCGCCGGTTTGCTTGATGTAGCGCATCTCGACGCCGTTCACGGGGCCCTTGATCGTCTCGCGGTACGCCACCTGGGGACGGCCCACGTTGGCGTCCACGCCGAATTCCCGCACCAGCCGGTCCACCAGGATGTCCAGGTGGAGCTCGCCCATCCCGGAGATGATTCGCTGTCCGGTCTCCTGATCCGTCCGCACGAGAAAGGTGGGATCCTCCTCGGCAAGTCGACTCAACGAGTCGGTCAGCTTCTCCTGATCGACCTTCGACCGTGGCTCGATAGCCACCGAGATCACCGGCGCCGGGAACGACATCGCCTCCAGAAGGAGCGGATGCGCGACCGCGGTGAGGGTGTCGCCCGTGGAGGTGTGCTTCAGGCCCACCGCCGCCACAATGTCTCCGGTGAATACGTCCTCACGATCCTCACGATGGTTGGCATGCATCCGCAGGAGCCGGCCCAGGCGCTCCTTGCGTCCGTTGGTGCTGTTGAGGACCGCACCTCCCTTGGAGGCGTTGCCCGAGTACACCCGGAAGTAGGTGAGCTTGCCGACGTACGGGTCGCTGACGATTTTGAACGCCAGAGCCGCAAATGGTTCGGCATCCTCCGGGGCGCGCGAGGCAAGCATCTCGGAGTTCGGGAGAAAGCCTTGGACGGCGGCCATATCGGTCGGGCTCGGAAGGTAATCCACCACCGCATCCAGCAGGAGCTGGACTCCCTTGTTGCGGAAGGCCGACCCGCAGAACACGGGTGTGAAGAGGTGCTGAAGGGTCCCGGTACGGACTGCGGTGGTTATCTCGCTGGGCGAGATGACCACATCCTCGAGGTATTTTTTCAGCAACTTCTCGTCTACGTCGGCCACCTGCTCCAGCATCCGGCCCCTGTATTCCTCGGCCGAGACCTCGTATTCGGCCGGGATCGGCCCGGTGGTCCAGGTACGACCGTCGTCGCCGGCCCACATGTGGGCCTCCATCTCGACCAGGTCGACCACTCCGGTGAAGTCGCCCTCCTCGCCGATCGGGATTTGCATGACGAGCGGGACAGCCCCTAGCCGTTCCACGATCGAGTCCACCGCTACAAAGAAATCAGCCCCGACCCGGTCCATCTTGTTGATGAAACAGATCCGGGGCACGTCATACCGGTCCGCCTGGCGCCATACCGTCTCGGTCTGCGGCTCTACTCCGGCCACCCCGTCGAATACGGCTACCGCACCGTCCAGCACCCGTAGGGATCGCTCCACCTCGACCGTGAAGTCCACGTGGCCCGGCGTGTCAATGATGTTGATCCAGTGCTCATGCCACTCGCAGGTGGTGGCGGCGGATGTGATCGTGATGCCGCGCTCCTGCTCCTGCTCCATCCAGTCCATGACCGCGGCGCCTTCGTGGACCTCACCCAACTTGTACGTGCGGCCGGTGTAATACAGGATGCGCTCGGTAAGGGTGGTTTTGCCCGCGTCGATATGCGCCATGATCCCGATGTTCCGCGTACGGCTCAGCGGGTATTGGCGAAGATGTATCAACGCGTCCGGACTGCTCACGACTTCTTCTCTCGCGACCGATCGTTCTCTGTCCCTTACTCCGCCTCTCGCCCCTACCAGCGGTAGTGGGCGAAGGCCTTGTTGGATTCCGCCATCTTGTGGAGATCTTCCTTGCGCTTGATCGCCGAACCGGTGTGCCTGGAGGCGTCAAGGATCTCGTTGGCCAGCCGCTGGGCCATGGTGTTCTCTCTCCGCCGCCTGGCAAACCCGACCAACCAGCGCACCGCCAACGTAGAAGCCCGCCGGGGCCGGACATCGACCGGCACCTGATAGGAGCTTCCGCCCACCCGCCGGGACCGCACCTCGACCGCGGGACGGAGGTTGTCCACCGCTCGCTTGAGCACCACGAGCGAGTCCTGCCCGCTCCGCCGCGAGACGATCTCCATGGCCTGGTAGACGATCTTGCGCGCCTTCTCTTTCTTACCCTTGAGCAGGACCTGGTTGATGATCTGGCTTACCAGGACGTCCCTGAATACCGGATCGGGCTCGATGGTCCGTTTCTCGGCCGGTGCTCGTCTCATGGTTAGCGGCCCTTCTTGGTTCCGTAGCGGGACCGGGCCTGACGGCGTTCCTCGACCCCGGCCGCGTCGAGCGTGCCCCGAATGACCTTGTAGCGAACTCCCGGCAGGTCCTTGACCCTTCCCCCGCGCACCAGGACAATCGAGTGTTCCTGCAGGTTGTGTCCCTCTCCGGGGATGTAGGCGGTCACCTCGATCCCCGAGGTCAGACGAACGCGGCATACCTTGCGCATCGCAGAGTTGGGCTTCTTCGGCGTGATCGTGTAAACGCGGGTGCAGACACCCCGTCGCTGCGGCGACCCGGCCAAGCCCGGGGTCTTCTCCTTGCGCGCCTTGGGCTTGCGGCCCTGGCGCACCAACTGCTGGATGGTGGGCAAATTTCGCTCCTATGGGAAGCAAGTGACCGCGCGGTCGCTCGCTCTTCAGTTCAGGGGGCGACCGAATGGGGAAGCATCCCTTGTACTACCGGCTCACGCTTGCCATCAGAAGCCGCCGGGCGGCTCTCGGCTTACCGAACCCTTACTTGTGTCTACTCCATGCCGGACGAGAGGCTTAAAGCCGGCATGGGGTCACACCGGTAGCCCGTCAGGACACGGGGATAGGGACGTGCTCGTGCACGGTCATCAGTATATGCCATCTGCCCGCTACCGTCAACGAGAGAGTTGAGACGGTCCTGCTCGGGGGCGCGGCCGGGAGGACTCGAACCCCCAACCTTCTGATCCGTAGTCAGACGCTCTGTCCATTTGAGCTACGGCCGCACGGGTTGTTTGCCGGAAACTGGGCGCCGCTGTGGAGGACGACACCGGGCGCCGCCCTCTAACGATAGTCACGGTTGACCGGTACGGGAAGCCGCCGGCCCACCCAAGGCCATCAAGCCTGCGCCGCAGGTATCATGGCAGTCCACAGGCTCAGGGCCCTCCGATCGCGAGGAGCCCGGGTCGCACGGAGAGGTGGCCGAGCGGTCGAAGGCGCTCGCCTGCTAAGCGAGTAGGGGGTAAACCCCCCTCGAGGGTTCAAATCCCTCCCTCTCCGCCAAGTGCGCGGTCGTACCGGCTCGTCCGCCGGCCTCTCCGTCCGTCCGGTCGGGTCCTGCGCTCCGACCGTCCGACCATCCGGGGAGAAGATCGAGTTGCGACGTAACCGGCTACGGGAACTGCTGGATGCCGATCAGGCAACTCTGGGCACCCATCTCATCAGCTCCTGGCCTTCGGTCGTGGAGTTGGTCGGCCTGTCGGGAATGTTCGACTACGTGGAGTTCGTGGCCGAGTACGGGCCTTACGACCTCTACGCCCTGGAGAACCTGGGCCGGGCCGTCGAGCTGTTCGACCACATGTCGGCCATGATGAAGATCGAGCAGGAGCCGCGTACCTACCTGGCGGTCCGGGCAATCGGCTCGGGCATCCAGAACGTCCTGTTCTCCGATCCCCGTACGGTCGAGGACGTAGAGGAGTGCGTCAGCGCGGTCCGAGCCGAAGCCCCGGAGTCGGGCGGTCGCCACGGCGTCGGCCTCCGCCGCGATGTCGGGTTGGTGCTCGAGGCGGGAACCCCGGCCTTCGTGGAAGCCCTGGACCAGGCCGTGATAGCGCTGATGATCGAGAAGGACCCGGCGGTGAAGAACCTGGAGGATCTTCTCTCGGTGGACGGGGTGGACATGGTCCAGTTCGGCCCGGCGGACTACGCGATGAGCATCGGCCTGGCAGGACAGCTGAGCCATCCGCGGGTCAGGGAGGCGGAGGAACATGTGATCTCCACCGCGCTCCGGATGGGGATCGCTCCGAGAGCCGAGCTGAGGGACCGAGAGGGCGCCGAGCGGTACCTCGACATGGGCGTCAAGCACTTCTGCGTCGGGACCGACGTGCGGATCCTGTTCGACTGGTTCAAGGACGCCGGCGCCGGCATGCTGGATCTCCTGGGCCGTGACCCACCCGGCCAGACCCACGGATCCGACTCGTACCGGTAGCAGGAGCTACATCCATCAGAACCCACCGTGGACTTCCCAGAGGCGTCACGACACGGCGCCGGTGTAGCCGTGCACGCCTGGCCCAACGATCGCGAGTTGCCGTCTCCTCCAGACGCTAGGTCGAGATCCTCGGCGCATACTTGCGATGAGCGGCTTGCTTGGAAACACCGAGCATCGCCGCTATCTCTGACCAACTGCGCCGAGCCCGCCGGGCCGAGCGGATAGCTGCGGTCAGGTCTTCATCCACCTCTGCGCGCCGCCTGGCAAGCGCGGCGATCTCCCGCAGCCCCTCGGTGTCGGCAAGCCTGAGTTCTGCTGCGTCAACACGACCAGCCCACTCTTCCAGCGCCTTTGCGCGTTCGGCTCTTGTCCTGCTCATTCGATCAACCAACCCTTCAAGAACTTCTTACGAGCCCTCATGGCGTGGATGATCGCCGTCCCTTCATCATCCGCGACGACACCAACCTCCAACGACTCTGTCGTGGTGGAAGGACCTATGAACATCATCACCGCAGGGTCGTCGGTTTCGTATGCTCGCCAATGATGTCGTAGCGCATGCAACATTTCCTCATCGGGGACACCATGCTTGCGTGCGCTCGCCTCGATATCCACATGGCCACATTCTATCGAGACACTGCCTCGTCGTCAACACATGTTGACCGTGATTTGGCGCCTTCCTCCGGGTGAGGGACCCGCTTCTTCACTCGATGGTTGCTGGTTGCGAGCGGATGCCGAAGGTTCTTTCCCATGTTGCGATGCGGTCGGCATCGCGGGCCTCATAGGCTTCGATCGCCTCGCTGAGCGAAGGCTCGAAACTGTCTTCGTCGCAGTTCGCGAGCGCTGTGAGTCGCATGGTGAACCATGCTGTGATTCCTCCTGCAGGGGGCGACTTGAAGCTGGGGAACTGCGGATCGGCTCCACCGTGGTGAAGCCACGTCGCCGCGACGCCGGGGTCCAAGGCCATCGTCCTCGCGAGCCCGACGATGTCGGTCGCCCCGGTCGCGACGGCGTCTGCAGCCTCGCCTCGAGTCTTGAATCCACCCGTGACCATCAACGGTGTGTCCGTGACGGTCCGTGCCCGGCGGGCGAACTCGAGGAAGTACGGCCCCGAAGATCGTCGGTCGGAACTAGTCGGAGCGCCCGGGAAGTAGGTCCCACCGCTGATGTCGATCAGATCCACTCCCGCGTCTCCCAGAAGCGATACGGCAACGAGGGCTTCGTCCTCGTCGAGCCCGCCTTCCAGCTGATCGCTCGAGTTGATCTTCACGGCGATCGCGAACTCCGAACCCACCTCCGCGCGGACCTCCCGCACGACGGCGAGCAGAAGCCGGCATCGCGCCTCGATAGACCCGCCGTAGTGATCGGAGCGACGGTTGAACAACGGCGACAGGAACTGACTCAACAAGAAACCATGGCCGGCGTGTATCTGGACACCATTGAAACCGACCGCTCTGGCATGAGCGGCAGCCCTGGCGTAGGTCACAGGCAACGCTTCGACAGCGGACCGTGTGAGGGCATCGCATTGGAGGCCCTCGATGTTGAATGCCGATGGACCGGCCGGTCGAGAAATCGGACCATGAGCGAGCGCGCCGGCGTGGCCGAGTTGCGGCCAGATCTGGGCGCCATCGATGGATCCAACGTCTGCGAGCCGAGCAAGACGAGCATTGTCCGCGCCGGGCCAGAGCACGAGGTTTCCCGGTTTCTCCGGATAGCGGTAGTCGACTTGAACCTCGCCGATCAGCGACAGGGCCGCGCCGCCGGTCGACCACCTCCGATAGAGCTCGACCTGTTCATCCGTCGGACGACCAGCACCGTCCCCCAGCGAATCGGACATAGCAGCTTTCGCCAGCCGGTTCTTGAGCACGACGCCGCACGGGAGTTCGAACGGCGCCGCAAGGACGTCCGCATCAAGTTCCACGTTGCGCTCCTCGATCATCTCGTCAAGACAGGTTTCCGGGCCACACCGTATAGCCGGCCAGGTCGGCAAGCGGGAGACTTGTCGCCGTCGACCAAGGCTGCCCGGTGAGGAGTCCCGTTACCGAGGTTTGATCTCATCACGCCACCGGCACGAGTTACACGGAAGGCGACAACCAAGTTGGGAGAGTGCTATTTGGCCGGGCATATATACGACTATGGGCGGAGGGAGTGGGATTCGAACCCACGAGACCCGTCACCGGGCCCACCGGTTTTCAAGACCGGCGCCTTCGTCCGCTCGGCCATCCCTCCCTGCCGTATCGTAGATTCCTCAACCGCCTTCGGACGCACGGCTCGTTTCCGCCCGGTAGGGAAAGTTGACCGTGATTGTCGCCATGCCTCCGGGCTCCATCATGGACATGTAGCGGTTCGCACCACCATGCCAGAGATCGCGACCTCGACACGCAGGCAGCGATGACAAACTTCCACCGAAGGTAGTGTCAGGGGCGTATGAATATCGACCAGGCCCTTGATTTCGTCACGACGAACCACCGCGGGATCCTCCTTACCCACCGATCGGATGGCGGGCCGCAGATGTCACCGATCGTGGCCGGAGTCGACTCCGACGGCTACGTCGTGGTGTCGAGCAGGGAAACCGCCTACAAGGTGAAGAACCTGCTGCGGGATCCGAGGGCGTTCCTGTGCATGTTCCCCGATGGCTTCTACGGTGGATGGGTACAGATCGACGGGGTCGCCGAGATCATCAGCCTGCCCGAGGCGATGGATGGCCTGATCGACTACTACCGGCAGCTCTCCGGCGAGCACCCCGATTGGGATGAATACCGCGCCGCCATGCGCCAGGAGCGCCGCGTCCTTATCCGGATATCCCCTGAACGAGCCGGCCCAACCAGGTTCGGATAGTCGCCCAGCCAGACAAAGCGACACCTAGAAATCGGGTGCGATGCGCCCGCGCCGTGTATAGCCTTCTCTTCAGAGCGAACGACGGAGGCTACGTTGGCCGGTCTCACCGCAGATCAGCTGGCCAGGTTCCGCGAAGACGGGTATCTGGTTGTCGAGGACGTCCTCTCCGCTGATGATCTGGCCGGGATCGAGGACGAGTACCGGAAGATCCTCGACCGGGCGACCGCCGACCTCGTGGCGGAGGGACGGATCCCGCCGCCTGAAGGTACGAGCTTCTCTGAGAGCTACATCGAGGCGATGCAGCACATCGACGACATGTACGCTCTCTACCAGCACCTCGACATCTGCCTTCCGATGGTCGAAAGGCTTGACCACAGCCACACGATGAACGCCGGATCGGCGGTGTTCCACCTCCTGACCAACCCGCGCCTGCTTGACATCGCCGAATCGGTTGTCGGACCCGAGATCTACTCCAACCCGGTCCAGCACACCCGGATCAAGCCACCCGCCGGCTGCCTGCCCGACACCGTGACCGACTCCAACGTCGCCGCCACGACATGGCACCAGGACAACGGTGTCATCAACCCCGAGGCCGATGAAACCGACATGCTCACCGTCTGGATCGCCGTCACCGACGCTACCGTCGAGAACGGGTGCCTGATAGCGGAGCGTGGTAGCCACCGGGAGGACCTGACCATGCATTGCCCCGGAACCGCCGCCTCCGCCACCACTTACATCCCCGAGGCGATCATCGACCGGGACCGGGTGGTTCCCCTGGAGGTCGGAGCGGGAGGGGCGGTGTTGCTCCACAAGCTGACCGAGCACGCCTCGCTGGACAACCACAGCGAGGCCATCCGCTGGAGCTTCGACCTCCGCTACCAGCCGATCGGCCAACCCACCGGCCGCTCGGTCTTCCCCGGCTTCATAGCCCGCAGCAAGGCCCACCCGGAACAAGTCCTCACCGACCCTGCCGAGTGGGCGAACCTCTGGTGGCAGGCCCGAGACCGCATCGTCAGCGGGGAGGTCCCATGGCAGTTCAACACCAGATGGGACGCCAACGCCTCGGAACCAATCTGCGCCTAGGAGGGTGCTGAAGACCCCGCGCAGAGGGGTTCACCCGTTAGCTACCAATGCTCTGACCAGGTAGTGCCAACCGGCGAACCCGCTAGGTTCGTTTTTCCAGCACCCGCCTAGATTCCCACCCTTTTCTTCTCAAAGATGGGCTCCCCTTCGCGAACACGCGCATATAGGGGCCCGCCTACCGGCACACCGGAAGGCGAGAGGATGACCGGGCTGACGGCAGAGCAGCTGGACCGGTTCCAAGAAGCCGGTTAACTGATCGTCGATGTCCTCGCCGAGGAGGACCTGGCAGCGATCGAGGACGAATACAGGGAGATCGTCGCCCGCAGCAAGGTCCACCCCGAGCAAGTAGTCACCGACCCCCGGGAGTAGGCAAACCTGTGGTGGGATGCCCGGGACCGCATCCCCGACGGGGTGACACCCCATGCATCTGAACGCCAGGTGGGCTCCTAACTCACGCCAGTCCATCTGCGCTTGAACCCACCCAATCGACGATCCGCCAAGATGCGAGTCGAGGCGCCATCCGCCGTGTTCGAGCCTTCGTCGACCGACCGGGGCAACGAAGCCCAACAACCACCCACCTCCCGGCCGTTCCGCGAAGTCTCGGATGACTGACGTCATGAGTTTCTTGCGGAGGGCCTATGGAGGAACCAGTGAATCCGGTGAGCAAGCCGTTGTCGGATCGGCAGTCGAAGCCTATTGGCCCAGCAGAGGGTTGACCCCTCTAACGTTGACCCCGTAGTCGAAGACCAGGTCCCCTCCTGTAAGGCCGGACATCGCCAAGAGACCCGTCCCAACGGCAACGACCACCAGAAACGAAACGGATCTTCCGCAATCGGACCCTCTCCGACGGGAGATGGAACGCCAGATGGTCGCCGCGACGAAGAGGACAGTAGCCGCAATGCTCCACCACTGGTGAGTCTCGATAACCCCATGAAGGTCCGTCTCCTCGTAGGGAAAGTGAGAGACCACGCCGGAGACCGTGGCGGCGACGGCGCCGATCGTCCCGACCACGAGAAGTAGCCAGGTGGTCTGGAGCATCCCTGATCCGGGCCTCAGCACCACGTAAGCCGTGAGAACTGCCAGCAGTACCAGAAGGGCGATCGGAAAGTGGACCAGGATGGAATGGAGATCTTCGATCGTATCGCCAATGAGCTTTTCCAAGGCGTTCTCCCGCGTCGATCTACAAGTATCGCGCTGATTCCGGTGCGCGATACGTTCCAAGCGGCTCGAGCGACCACCCGCTCGCCCGGGCGATGCGCTATTCCCGTCGCCGGCACGAACCGCCGGCCCGCTCCCGATGGCCTGCATCAAGCGCACCACGACCATTTCGAGGACCATGATCTGACGCATGCGGACGCTTCCTCAGCCGTCCGCCACCAAGGGGTCGATGCCCCACTCGAGCTTCCCCTGAAAGAGGTCTGAGAGTCACATGAGGAAGACTCCACCGGGCCCGAGAGGCCAGCACCCGTAGTTATAGGGAAAGTGATAGCCGAGAAAACGAAAAGGGCCCTCTACCCGCATAACGTTCTAACTTGAGGCGGAGGGGGTGGGATTCGAACCCACGAGGAGGAGTAACCCCCTACGGCATTTCGAGTGCCGCGCACTAGGCCAGACTATGCGACCCCTCCGGGACGGCTTCGGATTGTACCCGCCTGCCGACGTTCGTCGCCTCAGCCTGCACCATCCGCGGACGGCGACCGTAGCCGTCCGAAGAAGCCGGCCAGCATGGCGGCGCACTCTTCCTCCAAGACCCCTGCCACCAGATCCATCCGATGGTTCAGGCGCCGGTCTTGGGGGATGTTGTAGAGACTCCAGGCCGCCCCCGCCTTGAGGTCGGGCGCTCCGTATACGATCCGCTCCAACCGGGCCGCCACCGCAGCCCCCGCACACATGGCGCAGGGCTCGAGCGTGACCACCAGCGTGTGCCCGTCCAACCGCCACTTACCGGCACGGCGGGCGGCAGCCGACAGCACCAGCACTTCGGCGTGGGCGGTGGGATCCCGAAGTTCCTCGCGGCGGTTGTGGTCCATCGCCGCCGGCTGCCCATCCGGGTCGACCAGCACCGCACCGACAGGCACGTCATTGTGGGCGGGGGCTCGACCGGCCTCGGCCAGAGCCGCCTCCATCCAAGGGATCCAGGAAGACATATACCAACCCCGGCGAAGCCGTGCGACGGACAGAACAGAGCCGTGCAGCCCGCCGTCGAATGCGGATCCCGAGGCCCCGACCGGTCGCCGGCTCCAGCCCGGCACCCCCACGGCACCCGGAACCGCCCGCTTAGGGCTGCTTCCTCCCGGACCTGACCCGGTTCACGAAGGTTCCGCTGCGTAGGACCCGGCTTTCCGCACCACGTGCCGACCGAGAGCCTCGCCATCTCAACACCCTTCGGCGGGCATTCCGCCCCGCCTGTAGAGGGTTTCGGGCTACAGGACACCCCTAGCGTCCCGCGTAGCACGGCGTCCGGCGAGTCTAGCCCTGGCCCCCATGTCCTCGACACGCCGGACCTCCTAGAATCAGTCGGCCCTGGAGGGATCGCATAGTCTGGCCTAGTGCGCACGCCTGGAAAGCGTGTTGGCGCGTACCGCGCCTCGTGGGTTCGAATCCCACTCCCTCCGCAACTGCTCGGCAAGGCTCCGGGCGGCCGAGGGGATGGTGGCCACCACGGTCCGCGCCATCTTCGCGCCACCCCCTTCCGAATCCGTGCCCTGGTCGGTGGGAGAACTAGGGATGATGGGTGGGTTCGTGGTGTCCGGAGCTGATCTGGAACAAGAACTTTCCGGAACCTACCGTCAGTGTGCCGAGGTTGAGAACAGCCCGCCCGATTATCAATTCGTAACGACCGACGGGTTCACCGTAGACAATCTTCGCTGGTTCGATCACAGCGGTGTCGGTACCGTCTTGCAGGATTACTGCTGCGCCATAGGAAACGGTGTCCTTCGAACCAGACGATGTGATGAGATTGGCTGGACCTAGCATAGATAGCGGTGGGTTTGCAAGGATAGTTGATGAGACAACACAGACGTTTGATCCGGTATCCAGCATCGCCCGGACCCTCTTATGGGGGGCGCGGTCCATGTAGGGTGCTCTTATCGTCGCGTTGACGACGGGCGGGTGTTCGTAGCTGAACGGACCTTCAAAAGTCAACAAGGCCGGCGCTTCCCACGACCATAGGTACCTGCTCGCACACTTGTTCGAGGAGAACTTCGCCGCTCGGCCGCTCGCGCGCGAGGGCGAAAGCCTTCGGGGCCGGGTGAATGCCGAGGAGTTCACCACTAGTGGCGTCGAGCACTGCCCATTTCCCGTAGTGGTCCTCCAGGAGGCCGGGGAGGTGGTGGTCTCTGAAGGAAGTTAGGTGGCTCATAGCCTGCTGCCATGATGCCGGCGCGGCTAGCTCTGACATCGTTTCCCTCCTTCCGAATCCTATCGATCATAAGCCTATACCAGAATTACATAGCTGTGAGTTGTTTAGACGCCGATAGTGGCCAGGTCGTCAAAAGGCTGGCCCGCATACAGGTCGGTGACCTGGTCCGGACCCGGCAACAACTGGGAACTACACGCCAGCAGCAACCGCGGGGCAGAACTCAGTTTCACTGAACGACGCTGCCGGTGCGTGGACAGCAGATTCCGCAGTGCTGGCCCGGCTGGTCCGGAGGAGTACCTCGGGTTCGATGCACAAGACCGCTGCCGCGATCATGATGACGTCACCGAGCCCGAGGTAGTTCACTTACCTACTCAGCCAAACGGTCGAGAATCTTCCGGTACCGCGCCATCGACTCGGTAAGCCGTTCTTGGAACCCATCATCGGCCTTCCGGGTAGGCCAGGGCTACTTGGTGAGGATCGCGCCGTAGACGAATCCGAGGGGGCCCATTCGCCAGATCCGGTCGACCCGGAGGGGTGGGTCGGCGAACAACTGCTCGGGCGGAGGGAGCTTGTCCAGCGACCGATGGAGGTACCGGTACTCGTCTACGGCGCCGATCAGGGCGCCCGCCATCGGGACCACTACGGCCGAGCCGGCCCGATGGAGGGAAGCGGCCACCTTTCCTTTGGGCCTGGTGAGCCCCACCACGCCCGCCGATCCCCCTGGACGGAGCACCCGGGCGATCTCGCCCAGCGTGGTCCCGACCGAGTCCAGGTTCCGGAAGACGAACGCCGAGAACACCGCATCGAAAGAGTCCTCACAGAAGGGCAGGTGCTCCCCTCTGCCCACCACCCGGGCCGCGGTGGGGTTGAGGTCCAGCATCTGCGATACCGGATCGAGCGCGACCACCTGTCGGCTGCCGAAAAGGGGCACGGCCGCCCCGGTACCGGCGCCGAGATCCAGCAGCCTTCCCGGAGGCAGGCGCTCGATCACCGACCGGCGCCAGGCCCGGTCCCGCCCGGCTGCCAGCACCCGGTTGATCAGGTCGTAGCGCCGGGCGATCCTGGCGAAGATCGCATCCGTCGGACGCTCCACCGGCGCGCCCGGGCGCTCAGCCGATGCGGTCGAATCCGGTGTACGCACGCAGGGAGCCCGGCACCACCACAGATCCGTCCGCCTGCTGATGGTTCTCCATCAAGGCGATCAGCAGCCGGCCCACGGCTACCGCCGTCCCGTTCAGGGTATGCACCAACCGGTTACCCCGGTCCGTCCGGTACCGGATCCGCATCCGCCGGCTCTGGAAATCGGTGGTGTTGGAGCAGGATGTGATCTCCCGGTAGCGACCCTGGGAGGGGATCCAAGCCTCGATGTCGTACTTCTTCGCGGCCGACGCGCCGAGGTCCCCCGCCGCCACGTTCACGACCCGGTAAGGGATCTCGAGGCTCTGAACGATCTGCTCCTCGATCGCCAGCAGCATCTCGTGCTCGTCCCAGGAACGCTCTGGATGGCAGAAGGAGAACATCTCCACCTTGTCGAACTGGTGTACCCGGAAGATGCCCGCCGTGTCCTTACCGTGCGCCCCCGCCTCCCGGCGAAAGCAGGTGGAGAAGCCGGCGTATCGGAGCGGCAGAGCGTCCTCCTCGAGCACCTCGCCGGCGTGATAGGCAGCCAGGGACACCTCGGACGTACCGACCAGGTAGAGGTTGTCGGACCGCAGTTCTTCGCCGACCGTCACGCCCACTTCGTAGACCTGCTGATCGTCATCCGGGAAGAATCCGGTACCGAACAGCGCCTCCTCGCGCACCAGCACGGGCGGAACCACGGGCGTGAATCCCCTGTCGCCCAGCATCTCGAGCACCATCCGCACCAGCGCGAACTCGACCATCACCGCCGGCCCGGTCAGGTACCCGAAGCGGCTGCCGGACACCTTGGCGGCCCGCTCGATGTCGATCATCCCCAGTCCCGCACCCAGTTCCCGGTGGTCCCTGACCGGGAAGTCGAAGTCCCGAACGGTTCCACACCGCTTGATCTCGGCCGCGTCTTCTTCGTGCAAACCATCCGCGGCCGACGGATGGGCGGGATTGGGAACCCTGATCCAGAGATCATTGAACTTCGCGTCCAGTTCATCGGCCTCGGCCAGGGAGGCGCGGTAGCTCTTCGCCAGCTTCCCGGCCTTGGCGATGGCGTCTTGCCTGGCCTCGCCCTCCAAGCGGGAGATCCGTCGGCTAAGGCCCTTCTGGTCGGCGCGCATCGACTCGGCCGTCGCCCGGGTGCTCCGCCGGGCCTGGTCGATCTGCGCCATCGAGTCAACGTCGAGATCCAGGCCGCGGCGGGCCAGAGAAGCCTTGAGGGCGTCCGGCTGCTCGCGTAGCAGCGTTATGTCGATCATCCCGTGATGATATCCTCGACCTGGTTGATAGTTGCTAGTTGGTAGTTAGTAGTACATGGTGGATTATATAACCGCCGACCACTGTCTACCGACTGAGACCGGGTAACCGACCCTGGGCTCCAACGGGGCGGCTATCCGGGCGGGTTGATCCGGATGCGCGACTCCCACACGTTGTCCTCGGGATGCAGATCGTCCTCCACCACGGTCAGCTTGAAGGTCAGCAAGTACTCGGCTCCCGGCTCCACCAACTCGGTCCCGAACAGCACCGATCCGATCTCTCCGGGCGCCAGGTCCAGCCCGCGGCTGTCGACGGTGGTCAACGACTCCCCCGCCTCCGAGCGGATGCTGGCGTTGACGATCAGACCCTTCTGGTCCACGTTGCCCCGGTTGCCTATCACCGTGCTGAACTGCAGGCGTTGCGTGGCCGGGAACAGGATCTCTCCCTCGTCGCCGAATCCGCCGGCCGGTAGCGGCTCGAACACCACTTGGAGGATGGTCACATCCCGGCGCACCCCCATATCGGTGCTGCTCCGGATGGTCCGCGCCAGCCTTTCCCCGTTCAACAGCGGCCTCTGGTCGACGATGAAGGAAACGGCCGGGATCTCGTTGACTATGCCCAACTCCTCCAGCATGCCGCTCGCCCGGGCCAGGAACCGCGCGTACACCAGATCGCCCACCCGAATACGGGCGATGGCGCCGCCCAGCTGGTCCACCGGCACCGAACCGGTCGGGTCATCGGTGACCGCTGTTACAGCCACCCTGAAATCGTCCAGGCCCGCCGTCCAGGAAGCGAAGGCCAGATCGAGCATCTCCCGGGCCGCGAAGGCCGACTCGGGCGCCTCCACCGATTGGAACCTCTCCGCCTGGTCTGCCATTTCCCCCGACAGCCGGTCCATCAGCACATCGAAGTCGTCCCGGTTGATGGTCCGCAGCTCGTTGCTCACCAGCCGCCGGAAGCCGGCCGCTATCTGGTCCACCTCCTTGGTGGCGATGCGGGCAATGTCGAAGAAGGCCGTCTCCTGGCGGGCGACCACGCCCCGGCTGTTGACCAGGACCGCCCCCCCGATGAGGATCAGGAGCAGCAGCGCCATCCACCACCAGACCCTCCGGCGGCGCCGGCCGTAGCTGTTCGGCAGCCGATGCCGGCTGGTCACGATCCCGGCTTCGTCATCGGGTCAGGTGAGCGGGAACGGGGGTTGGAACCAGGCCGGAGCATCGGAAACCGTCACGGAGTCCACCCACTTGACCCACCAGAAGCCGCGCCGCCCCGGCGCCACGATCCGGGCCGGGTAGCCGTGGCCTGCGCTCAGCGGTTCGCCACCCACCTCGAACGCCAGCCAGATACTGTCCACATCCCGAGCCGGAAAGCGGCGCTCGTACCCGGTAACCGAACGCACGCGGATGCTCACCCCATCCACCTTTCCGAGAAGCCGATCCAGCCGGACGCCCGTCCACTGCTGGGTCGAGTGCCATCCGCCGGTGCAGTCGAGGGTAGCTTCCACCGTCTCCATCGGTAAGGAGCTCAGATCATCCGGTCCGAGCACCCGGCCGGCTACATCGGCCTGCAGCCGGTCGAGTCGCGGCACCTTGTCGGTGAACCACTGTGTGACAGGCATCCGGGCCGGGTTCCCGCTGCCCCGCTCGTGCGATCCGGTGAACCTGCGCTCGGAGCCGGGCAAATCGAGCACGCCCATGGCGCTCTCCCATCCGGCCAGCGCCACCCCGGCCCCTGCGGCCAGGCCACCGGTTCTCAGCAGGTTCCGGCGGCTCAGGTCGGTGGCCCGGGGCCGGACGGGATGCCGGACGTAATGCCAACCCACCAGCATCACAGAAAGAACGGCGGCTCCTATATGGACTTGCATGGTCGCGAGCGGGCCGATCCGCGATGTTGTGCCCACCACCTGGAGCAGGCCGGAACCGATGGTCACCACCACGGCCACCACCAGGGCAACCGACCAGATCGCTCCCTTGCGGCGCCTTCTGAATCCGGTTCGAGCCACCCTCGACTTCCAAGGCACGAGCAGCAGGAAGGACAACCCGAGCACGCCGTGGGCGACCGTCGCGACCCGGGACCACTCCGTGCCGAATCCCTGGGCCAGGAGCCCCGAGGCAATCGCCCCTATCAGGAGACTGGCCAGGGCCAGATTGGTAAAGCGCTTCAGCGTCGACTCCAAGCCGGATCCTGGCCCAGCCTATGAAGGTGCCGGACGTAAAGGGGTTCACTCGGCGCCACTCGCTCCGCGGGATCTTCGGAGCGGGATACGCGTATCTCCGGGGTAAACTGCCCCCGTATACAGGGCGAGTGGCGGAATTGGTAGACGCGCTGGGTTCAGGACCCAGTGGGCATTGCGCTCGTGGAGGTTCGAGTCCTCTCTCGCCCACCGCTTTCTGCAAACAGGACCGCGCCGTTTCGGGGTACCTCAAACGCTCCCTTCCCGAGGCAAGCGAGCCTGGGAGGGTTAGAGAGCCGCTCTACATCTTTGCGGAGCCACGGGTTAGCTACCGCATGAAGAAGCCGTGGACCAGTTGAGCCGAATCGCCGTAGAGCTGTAGGTAATAGGAACTGACTATCGGTACGCCTTAGCCCACCGGACCACGCCGGAGCTCGCGAGGGTTACGAGCGTTCCGAGGCGACCTCAGGCGGGGGTTCTCCCGGGTCTGGCAATCCCTGTTCTACGGCCCACCGCCTCACGTCTCCGAAGGCCTCCGCCTGGTCATAGGGACCCTGGTCGATCCGCTTCTCCAGCAGCATCTTCAGCACGGCTCCGACGGTCGGGCCGGGGCCGACGCCCAGGTATTCCATGACATCGAACCCGTCGATGGGTGGTCGGAGGGCATCCAGCTCCTCCCTGGCGCGGAGGGCCTCGATCCGCTCCTCCAGCTCGTCGATCTGCCGCTGGATCCGGCGGGCCCGGCGGTCGCTACGGGTGGTGACATCGCACCGCGCCAGCTGGTTGAGCCGGGGCAACAGCTCGCCCGCGTCCCGCACGTAGCGGCGTACCGCCGAATCGGTCCAACCCATCTTGAAGGTGTGGGCCCGCATGTGGAGGAACACCAGCTCGGCCACGTCGTTGACCGTCCCGTTGGGGTAGCGCAGCTTTCGCAGGCGGCGGCGAGTCATCCGGGCGCCTACCACCTCGTGGTGGTGGAAGGTCACCTTGGGACCCTCGAACCGGCGGGTGGCAGGCTTCCCGACATCGTGAAACAGGGCGGCCAGACGCAGGACCAGGTCGGATTCCGTCTTGGCCATCACCGCCAGCGAGTGGGCCAACACGTCCTTGTGACGGTGGTCCGGATCCTCGGTCATGGCCAGCGCGGGAACCTCGGGAACGAATTCGGCCGCCAGCCCGGACTCGACCATCGCCGACATGGCGGGCGCCGCACCACCGGCCACCACCAGCTTGGAGAACTCGTCCCGGATCCGCTCCGCGCTAATCGTCCGGAGGCGCTCCCGCAGGCGTGCCACCGCCTCGAGTTCCGGCCGGTCGGGATAGAAGCCCAACTGCGCCATGAACCGGAACAGCCGGACCATCCGGAGCGGATCGTCCGAGAACGACACGTCGGGGCCGCTGGGTGTTCGCAGGGTCCGGGTGGCCAGGTCGGCCACACCGTTGAACGGATCCACCAGGAACGGGTTATCACGACCGAGCCGCAACGCGATGGCGTTGACCGTGAAATCCCGCCGCCCCAGGTCGGCCTCGATCGAATCGCCGAAAGCGACCTCCGGGCGACGGCTATCCGGCCGGTAGGTCTCGGCGCGGAAGGTGGTTATCTCGCACCGCTCCCCATCCCGAAGCAGGCCGATCGTTCCGAACCGTTCACCCACCGTGTAGAGCTGATCGGCCCAGTCCCTGAGAAGTGGCTTCATCTGGTCGGGCCGGGCGCTGGTGGCGAAGTCGAGATCGGTCGACTCCCGACCCAGCAAGGCATCGCGAACCGAGCCGCCCACGAGGTGGATCTCGTAACCGGCCGCCGCGAAGAGATCGGCCAACTCCCGGCTGGTGCCGCTGTTGAGCCAGTTCAGGCGCTCGGGAACCATGCTCGGATCAGCCGAGGTCCCACACCTCGGCAGCTTCCGCCGTCACAGCATCCAGGGTTGCGAAGGCAAGCTCGGAGGAGCGGAAGCGGTACTCCTCATCGGGAACGACCGCGCCGGCCGCTCCCGCCAGGGTGGCGGTGACCGAAGCCGTGATGGCGTCCAGATCGTACCCGCCCTCCAGGAAGCAGATGGTGCGGCCCGGAGGGGTCAGCTCGACCAGGGCGCGGGACATGAATGCATAGTCGGACGGGAGCAGGCGCAGGCCCGCCAAAGGATCAGCCGCGTGGGCGTCATAGCCTGCGCTGACCAGCAGCCAGTCGGGGTCGAACTGCGAGATCACAGGCAGGATCAACTCCTCGAAGGCCCGGCGGTAGAGGTCGCCGGCGGTTCCGGGCGGGAGGGGCAGGTCCAGGATGGTGGCCGCGCCCCGGTGGGCCGTCATATCGACTATGCGTCCCGTGCCCGGGTAGAAGGGATACTGGTGGGTCGAGATGTACAAGACCTTCTCTTCATGCTCGAACATCTCCTCGGTGCCGTTGCCGTGATGGACGTCCCAGTCCATGATCGCCACCTTGCAGCCCCGCTCCACCAGCATGGCCGCCGTGACCGCTGCGCTGTTGAACAGGCAGAACCCCATCGCCGTGGAGGAGCGGGCGTGGTGGCCCGGCGGCCGGACCGCCAGAAACGCCAGGTCAGCGGTCCCGTCCTCCAGGCGGCGGACCGCCAGCGGACCCGCTCCGGCAGCCCGGACGGCGGCGTCCCACGAGGCCGGCACAGCTGCCGTGTCCGGATCCAGCCGAGCGCCTCCCGAGGCACAAACCTGCTGGATGTAATCGATATAGCCGGGGGCATGGACCAACTCCAGCAACCTCCGGTCAACCTCCGGGGCCAACTCCTCAACCAACTCCACGGGAGCGGCCCGCACCCCCTGAAGGGCCGCGTCCAGACGGGCCGGGCGCTCGGGATGGCCTCGCCCGGCATCGTGCTGCTCGAACACCGGATGGGAAACGGCCAGCACTCTCATAGGCAGCCAGGCTACCCCGGTCGCCGGGAACCTCAGGATCAGGACACCACACACGGTGCCACAAACCTGAGGATCAGGACACCGTATATGACGCCCTCTGCCCCAAGAACCTCCAGCCGGCCCAAAGTCGCGAAAAACCGGTGCTCCGCACCGGGCCCCGGCCCCCGCCACCACCCATCCTGTTGGAGCGTGGTCGGCCATGCCCGGCTGGCTGCCGGGAAATCGGCGGTTCGCTCCATGAAGCCTTGTTTGTTCCCCTGGGCCGGCCGTCCGATCGGTCTCGCCTCATCGGCCGGTGTAGGTGCTTGGCAATAGGCAACGTATATCAAACGTGTGACACGTTCAAGCCCTTTCCGCAAGAACACGAAAAGGTCTTCTGGGTTCCTGGTGCGGCTCGGTGCGCGTTGGCCGGATCCCGGCGGGGCGCCGTCCTCGGCCCTTCCCGAACGGCCCGGTTGGTAGATTCCAGGTTGAAGGCCCGCAGCTCGAGAGGCGGCAGGGAATGAACGGCTCACCTCCCCGAAGAACGGCATCGGGCGGTTCGCCTCGCCCGCATCGGTGCGCTGCCGTCCCCCCTCCCGTCTCCGGCCCTGATCGCTAGCCATGCCCCCACCGATACCGGACCGCTACCGGCTGGAGGTGCGCCTCGGCCGGGACGAGGACATCGAGGAGTGGTTCGCCACAGATCTGGAGCTGGACCGCCCGGTACTGATTCGAGTGATCGGTCCCGAGGCGACCAGGGCGCGGGGCCGAGCGTTCCTGGCTGCGGTCCAGCGCGCTTCTCGCGCCAGCCATACGCATGTGGCCGCGGTTTTCGCAGCCGACACGGTGCCCGGATCCACCTATGCGGTCACCGAGTGGGTAGGCGGCACCACGCTGGCCGACCAGTTAGGGGCCGGTGGCGGGCCACCCATCGCCGAGTTGCTCACCAACGCCGGCGGGCTCGCCGAGGGCCTTGCCGTGTTCCACACCGCGGGCGTGACCCACGGAGCCATCGACGCGGGGGCGGTCCTGTATTCGCTAGGGCAACCGGCCAAGCTGGGCGGCTTCGGTCGGGTACCACGGGGCTCCTCCCCCGAGGACGACGTGCGGGCGCTGGCCGGCACGCTGGAAACCGCGCTCACCGGCATGCCTGCCGGGGCCATGGCTCCCTCGGAACTCATCCACTCGTTGTCCCCGAGCGTTGACGACATCCTTGGCTCCGCCCTCGCCAACCAGATCGATGCCCGGCAACTGGCCGACCGGCTGCGGGCAGTCCCCTATTCACCCCCCGTCTCGGTCCCGTTCCGGGTGTCCTGGCGCCGGCTGCTGCCGGCTGGCCTGCTCGCCCTGGCCGCTGGGGTGCTCGTGTGGGCCGGTAGCGCGGTGGACACCAGCCCGACTCCCCCTTTGGAGGTCTCTTCCCTCCCCCTGCCCACCCTGGCTCCCAGGCCGGATACCGATCCCGGGCCTACCCTGGCATCGTCGTCAGCGGACGACCCGACCGACCAAGCGGTGCTCGAAAACGAGCCGGTGGTCCTGCTACGGGTGCTCGACTTCGACCCGCTGGGGGACGGCCAGGAGCATCCCAACCGGCTGGGGTTGCTGACCGACGGGGATCCCACCACCGAGTGGCGCACCGAAGGCTATTTCGACCCGTTACCCCTGCTGAAGGAGGGCGTGGGTCTGGCCTTCGAGGTGAGCGGATCGCCGGCACTCCTCGAGCTGACGGGCCTGTCCGAGGGTACGGCCTTCCGCCTCATGTGGGCAGAGTCGCTTCTCGGAGTCGATGACGCGGGCTGGGAGGTCATCGCCGAGCAACAAGCCGGCGCCGCAACCCTCCGCCTACCGTTACCTGAACTTCGCAACGGGGTCTGGCTGCTCTGGCTGACCGACTTGCCACCCGAGGAAGCCGGCTACCGCGCCCGGCTGGCCGAAGTGAGCTTCAGCAGTTGAGCAGGACCGACCGCTCCGCCCCCCGCGACGACTTCGTCCTCGTCCAGCGGTACCTGGCAGGAGACGGCAGGGCGTTCGATCAGCTCATGGCCGCTCACGAGGGTCGGGTGTTCGCCGTCTGCCTTCGAATCCTGCGGGACCGGGAGGAGGCTCTGGACGCAACCCAGGAGACCTTCATCACCGTGCTACGCAAGGCCGGCTCGTTCGAAGGAAGATCGGCCTTCTCCACCTGGCTGTACCGGGTGGCCGTCAACACCTGCTACACGATGCTCCGGAAGAAGGGGCGGCGCCCGACCACGCCGCTGCCGGGAGCCCACGACCCGCCCGACCTGTCGGCAACCGATCGCATCCGTGCGGCCGAGCTCCGACCCATGCTCGAAGAGGCTCTGGCGACGCTGCCGGAAGAGTTCGGGCCGGCAGTGCTGCTCAGCGATCTGGAGGGCCTACCCCTGCGGAGGGTGGCGGAGATCCTCGAGGTCCCGCTAGGTACCGTGAAATCCCGCTTGTTCCGGGGCCGGAAGCTGCTGGCCGAACATCTCGGGAACCTTATGGCCCCGTCCGGGTATCCCAAAGAGGACAAGTATGAGTGACGAGCGCATCCCCATCGACCGGTTGCTGGACCTGGTGGAGGGCAGCCTTCCGGAGGACGAGGCTGCCCGGCTCGAAGCCGCCCTCGATGACGACGCCCGCCGGGAACTGGCCGTCCAGGCCGCCGTCAGGACCGTACTGGGACAACTCCCCGGTCCGGAGCTCTCCGACGATGAGCGCCGGCGGCTGCGGGCGGCCGTCCGAGCCGAGCTCCGCGTGGAGGAGGCCCGGCCCGAGCCGTCCGGAGGACGGCAGGAGCGGCGGTCCTGGCTGGTTCGCTTCCTTCCGTCGGCCGCGGCGGCCGCGTCGGTGGTGGCCATGATCGCGATCGCCATCAACCTGGTCGGAGGCGCCGATTCTGTACAGGAGGCCTCCATGACGGATGCCGGCGCGGCCCTTGCCGAACAGGCCGCCGACGTTGTGGAGGTGACTGCCGCGCCGGCGCCGGCGCCGGCTGCGGAGGCTCCGGAGGACGCCGCAGACCCGGTTGCCCTGGCAGAGGAGGCGCCCGTGGACCGGGCTGCCGACGAGGCGATGGCAGGCGCGGCGATGGAAGCTGACGCCGCCGCCGAACTCGCCGAAAGCGCGATGGCCGAAGCCGCTATGGCGGACGAGGCCTTGGCGGAAGCCGAGGAACCGGAGGCGATGGCCGCGGAGGAAGCCCAAGGTCTCGGGCCCGGCTACGTCGCGTTCGAGGTTGTGACCGACCGGCCCGAGGAGACCCGCCAGATGCTGGAGATGATGGAGGAGCTGGCCGCGATCAGCGAGATGGCGCCCGTTCCGGTCACAGAACTTGCCGACCGCGCCGTGGAGGCGGAACTGGTCTGCTGGCCGGAAGCGGCGGAGTTGGCAGGGGAGAGCGGGGTGATCATCTGGATGGCCCCCGGGCTCGTGGACGGCGTAGCGGGCGAGGCTTACCTGGTCGCGCCGGGCCCGGACGACCAGCCGGGGACCGGAGTTCTGGCTCTGTTCGTCTACCCGGACTGCCGAGCCGTGGCACTCCGGGCGGTCACGAACCAGCCCTAGCTGGTAGTTGAACCATCATCCACTGGGCTACTCGCCGCCGGCCACTGGCCAATGCCTGGACCGCTCGTCTAGCCGTGGTTGCGCAGGGGCTAACCTGCCCCGTGTGAAAGAGAGCTACGCCGCTCGCTTTGCCGACCTGCTGGAAGGGATCGCCGCCAGAGTTCGTTCGCTGACAGTGGACCGGCTCGACCGTGGGATCATCTTGACCGCCTTTGGCATAGGGGCCGTGGTGCTCATCCTGGCAGCGCTCGTTCTGATCGGAGTTGCCCTCTTCCGCCTCCTGGCCATCGCCACCGGCGCCACCGGGGCCTACGCCGCTTTCGGTGGATTATTTCTGGCCGCCGGATGGTTGTCATGGCGGAAGGGACGGCAAGTACCCGAGGAACCGCCACCCGGAGAGAGTGAATGACCGAGAACCTGATCATCATCGGATCGGGCCCCGCCGGGCTCACCGCTGCCCTCTACTCGGCCCGGGCCGACCTGTCCCCGCTGGTCTTCGAAGGGATAGCGGCGGGAGGACAGCTGATGATCACCACCGACGTGGAGAACTATCCGGGATTCCCGGACGGGATCATGGGTCCCGAGCTCATGGAACGCTTCCGCAAGCAGGCCGAGCGCTTCGGCGCCACCCTGATCTCCTCCGACGTCACATCGGTCGACTTCTCCCGGCAGCCGTTCGAGCTCCGGGTGGGGTCGGATCGTCACTCGGCCCGGACGGTGATAATCGCCACGGGCGCCACCGCCCGCTTTCTCGGAGTACCAGGCGAGGAGGCGCTCATCGGTCGTGGCGTGTCCGCATGTGCCACCTGCGACGGATTCTTTTTCCGGGGCAAGGACCTGGTGGTGGTCGGCGGCGGTGACTCGGCGATGGAGGAGGCCCTGTTCCTGACCAAGTTCGCCTCGAGCGTGACCATCGTGCACCGTCGGGACCGGTTCCGGGCCTCCCGGATCATGGCCGGTCGCGCACTGGCCCACGAGAAGATCGACGTCCTGTGGAATACCACCGTCGAGGAGATCCGGGGTGAGTCAACGGTGGCAGGCGTCATGCTGCGGGACGTCATCAGCGGGGACACCCGCGAGCACGCCACCGATGGAGTCTTCATCGCGATCGGACACGTTCCTAATACCGACCTGTTCCGAGGCCAGATCGACCTCGACGCACAGGGTTACATCCGGCTGCCGGGCCGCAGCACCATGACGAACGTCGAGGGTGTGTTCGCCTCAGGTGATGTGGTGGACAAGGTCTACCGCCAAGCGGTGACGGCCGCCGGCACCGGCTGTGCGGCGGCGATCGACGCGGAGCGCTGGCTCGAGGCCCGGGAATGAACTCCGCAGGGTTCGGAACCGTATCTGTGCTAGTGCTAGCACCGCCTACAATACGGTAACCCACCGTACATTCAGAAACCATATATCCGAAGGAGGATCCAGGTCATCATGGCTGATGTCGTAACACTTACCGACGCCGAGTTCGCGCAGGCTGTTTCCGGCAGCAAGCCGGTGCTGGTCGACTTCTGGGCGGAGTGGTGCGGTCCGTGCCGCCTGGTAGCGCCCCTGCTGGCCGAGATCGCCGCCGACCACGGCGACCGGATCACCATCGCCAAGCTCAACATCGACGAGAACCAGCAGACCCCTTTCCAGTATCAGGTGATGAGCATTCCCACCATGGTGGTCTTCCAGAACGGCGAGGAAAAGAAGCGGATCGTGGGCGCCCGGCCCAAGGCCGCCATCCTCTCGGAGCTCGGGGAGTGGGTCAACTAGTTTCTTAGTTGGTAGTCGCTGGCTACCAACTATCAACTAGCTCGGCGGGAAGAAACGCCGGTAGATCTGCTCCAGTTGATCCAGGCCACTGAATCTGAGAACGACCTGGCCGTCGAGCGCCCCGCCCTTGCGCTCCTTGTAGCGGATGTCCACGGAGGTGCCGAGCTGTTCGGCCAGGCGGTTCTCCAACTCGATGATCACCGCCGGACGGAGTTTGGCCGGGCGGCGCCGCTTGGCGCTGTCCTGGATCATTCCCTTTCCGAGCCGCACCGCCTCCTCGAGTTGCCGGACCGACCATCCCTCGGCGACCGTCCGGTCGGCCAGGTGTTGGGCCAGGGCCTGATCCTCTAGTCCGAGCAGAGCCCGCGCGTGTCCCGCTGACAGGGCACGAGAGGCAACCAGGGCCTGGACCGCCGGAGCGAGCTTCAGGAGGCGCAGGGCGTTGGTGACAGCGGCCCGGCTCCGGCCCACCTTCTCCCCGATCTTCGCGTGGGTCATGCCGAACTCGTCCTCGAGTTGGTGGAAGGCTGCTGCTTCCTCCAGCGGGTTGAGGTCCTCACGTAGCAGGTTCTCGACCAGGGCTTCGGTAACCGTCCCCACCTCATCCGTTTCCCGGATCAGGGCGGGTAACTCGGTGAGGCCGGCCTCCTGAGCTGCGCGCCAGCGCCGCTCGCCCGCGATCAGCACGTAGCCGGGTCCCTCCGGCCGGACGACCACCGGCTGGAGAACGCCCAGCTGGCGGATCGAGTCGACCAGTGTCTCCAGCGCTGCCGCGTCGAACGCGCGTCTCGGCTGGTTCGGGTTGGCGCGAATCCGGCTGATGGCGATCCGTTGCAGGTTGCTACGCCTCGGCGGCGGAATCAGAGCTTCCAGGCCCTTGCCGAGACCTGATCGGCGGGTGGTCATGGTGCTTGCTCCTGTTGTCGGTGTCTTTTGAGGAACTCGATGGCGACATAGCGATAGGCGACCGCCCCCGGGCTCATCCGGTCGTAGAGTTCGATGGGCTCGCCGTAGGAAGGTGCTTCCGACAATCGGACCGAGCGCGGGATCACGGTGCGGAAGACTCGCTCGCCGAAGTAGTTACGGATCTGGATAGCAACATCGGTAGAGAGCTTGGTACGAGTATCAAACATAGTCAACAATACACCACCGATGTGAAGTCCTGTATTAAGGCTCTCCCGTACCAGATCGATGCTGTCCATAAGCTGACCGAGGCCCTCCAACGCGTAGAACTCGCATTGCACCGGAATAAGAAGCTCGTGGGCTGCGGCCAATGCGTTGATGGTCAACAGGCCCAGGCTCGGCGCGCAGTCGACCAGGATCGTGTCGTAATCGCCTGCAACAGGTTCGATAGCCGCTGCCAGACGGCGCTCCCGACTCAGCATCGACACCATCTCCAGCTCGGCGCCCGCCAAGTCGATGCTCGACGGCGCCAGCGCCAGATTCTCCACCGCGGTTGGCACCACGACCTCGCTGAGCGCGCTATGGCCTATTAGGACGCTGTATATCGACCGGCCGCCATGGGCTATCCGGACCCCGACCCCCGTGGTGGCGTTGCCCTGAGGGTCCAAGTCGAGGAGCAGGACACGGTGTCCTTCCAGCGCCAAGGTAGCGCCCAGGTTGATCGCCGTGGTCGTCTTCCCGACACCGCCCTTTTGATTGGCGATCGCCACGACGAGGCCCCGCCGCGCACGTTCACTTGGAGTCACTGACCCTTCGAGCACGGCTCTATTCTAGGTGGCCAGTGTTTCACGTGAAACATGAAGGTGCGGGGTTGAGAGTTATGGGCGCCTTCGAGCTCTCAGTCGAGGGAAATGACCACCGAACGCCGGGGCTCCTTGCCCTCGGAGTAGGAACGGACCCCGTCAATCCCCGCCACTGCGTCGTGGACAACCTTGCGGTCTACCGCGTTCATGGGCTCGAGCATGACCTCGCCCCCCTCGTCCAGCACCTGCTCGGCGAGTTGACCCGTATAGATCCCGAGCGCCTTCCTGCGCTTCTCTCCGTAGCCGGCGATGTCGAGTCGCAACCGGCAACCACGGGCGGTCTTCCGCTGCACGATCGTCCTTGTCAGTTCGTGGACGGCGTGCATGATGGAAGCCTTCTGGCCTATGAGGGCCTGGGTCTGTTCGCCCGTAATGTCCGCACGTACGATCTTGCCTTCGAATCCGGACTCGACGGAACCTTCCAGCCCGAACTCCTTGAGAAGGCCGTCCAAGAACTCCCGGACCACCTCGGCCTGCTGGGTGCCCAAGGCCTCACCATCCCTATCATCACCCGACACCGCTTTGACCTGCCCTTCTGCCCTTCGGCCTTGACGCGCCTGTTGTTTCCTACCGCGACCGGACCGGGATCCCCCGCCGGGCTTGCTGCCCGCCTGCCGGGTCTTCGCCTGAGCGGCTCCTCCCCTGGTCTTCCTCCGGTCCTTCGGCGGGGTGCTCCCCCGCTGAGAACCCGTGTTACCTGGTGCCTTCCTCTTCCTCTGCCGGCCACGACCAGACCGGCCCCCGCGTCCTTTCCTCTGTGGTTTGACGCGTACGACGGCATCCTGCCGCCCGATACCGAGGAACCCCGGTTTCGGTTCTTGTAGGACCTTGATCTCCGCCCGGTCGGCATCTTCGATACCCAGCTCCTCGAGAGCAGCCTGGACGGCCAGTTCAACGGATGCGCCTTTGACCTCGACCCACTCCACCATCGATCTACCTTCTCCTCCGTCTTCGTTGTTTCTTGGATGAGCCCTGCGGGCGGGACGGCTTCTGACCGTTGTCAGGCTTGTTGCCGTCATCGGGCTCCTTAGTAGCCGTCTTCCCACCGTCCGGGGTGCCGGGACGTCCGTCGATCTTGAAGATCAGCAGCTGCTGACCGGTCCGGAAGACGTTACTGGTGGCAAAGTAGAGGTTAAGTCCTGACGGCCAGATATACGAAATCACACCGAACATCAACGGTAATATCTTCGTCATCCGCTGGACAGCTTCCGCCTGTGGGTTGCTGACATTTGACTGTCTTGGAGGGCTCAACAACTTCTGTTGCAGGAAACCGGTCAGTATCACGAACCCCACCAGCAACAAGTACGGGACCGTTTCCAAGGCGAAGAGCCCTTGCGTGCTCACCACCTCGGACGGGGCCAGGTCGAGATCCATCGTCAGGAAGCGCAACGCGCCTTCCGACGCCGCCACCAGCAGGCTGGAGTCCGACGGCAGGCTATTGGCCGGATCCCGCAGCACCCGGAAGAGCGCGAACCAGACCGGCATCTGCACCAGCAGGGGAAGCACGCATCCGAACGGGCTGACGCCTCGCTCCCGATAGAGCTCCATGACCTTCTGGTTCATGGCCTCCTGGTCGCCCTTGAGCTCCCTGCGGATCCGCTCCATCTCCGGCTGGATCTCCTGCATCGCCCGTGTCGACCGGACCTGCTTGAGGGTGAGCGGGAATACCAACAGGTTGACAACGATGGTAAGACCTATGATGGCAAATCCATAGTTGGGAACAAGATCGTAGAAAAAGGAAAGGATATTGGCGAGAATCGCCAGCAGGCCGTTCCATACTTCGCTCACCGGCTGATCGCCTTTCTGTCAGGAACCGGGTCGTATCCTCCGGCCGACCAGGGATGACATCTGCCAAGGCGCTTGATCCCGAACCAGGCACCCCGCCAGAACCCGTGCTCGCCCAGCGCCTCGTAGGTGTAGCGGGAACAGGAGGGGAGGAACCGGCACGAACTCGGGATCATCGGCCCGATCGTGTGTTGCCATACGCGGATGAGGCCCTGACCCGCCACAGCCGGCAGCCTTGTCGCCGAACTCATCGGCTTCGATGGCCTCACCTTGCCCCCGCTCGGGGGAGCGTGGACGAGATCGCGTCGCGTACCCATCCGCATAGCTGTTGGAAGGGCGCCGTGGCCACGACAGGCGTGGCTATGACTACATAGTCGGTCGCGTCCGCGAGCGTTACCTCGCTCAACGACGCCCGGAGGCGCCGCTTGGCCCGGTTGCGCACCACCGCGCCGCCGACCCGGCGGCCCACTACCAGGCCGACCCTCGGCAAACCGCCATCGCGCCGGTGGGAGACCACGGTGATGCCACCACGCCGGATCCGCCGGCCATGCCGGAGCACCTCGCTGAACTCCACGGCGCCGCTGAGACGTCCGAACCGATCGAGGCGACCGGTCGAACACGCAGCGGACGACCCAGGGGATACGGTGGAAGCCGTACTCGGCGCGGTCGTCATTCGTGCGTCTTCTCCCTGCCTAGACCTTCGTGGTTCGGTGTGCTAACCCGTACCGGGCTATGCCCAAGGAATGCGTGACCCGAGCGGTCCCCCCGGCTGCCCGCTCGCCTCGCGGCGGGTGGCCGACCTGACTCAGGCGGAAAGCCGGTGGCGGCCCTTCTGGCGCCGTCTATTCAGAATGGCGCGACCCTGGCGCGTTCGGATGCGATGTCGGAACCCGTGCTTGCGCTTTCGGCGGCGGTTGTTCGGTTGGTAGGTGCGCTTCATTCAGGGTCCCTTATCGGACAACCGGGTACGGTGCCCGGTGCGGGGTTACGGCGTGCCCGGCCAGGGCCGGGGCCTGCCGACACTTCCTTGAGGTCCCGCAAGATTACGGGCAATCCGTCCGTTTTGCAAAGATGAGCGGGTTGCGCCGCCCGACCGGCACGGTCGGCCACGCCGCGTGCCCCTCTCGTTGCATAGAGCGCGAAATTATTCGGGCGAGAGCGGTAAAAACTCTGGAGGGCGACCTCCTCTCGGTCACCCGTGCATCCGCCTGCCCGTGTGACAAGGAGTTATGCGCGCTGACACACGCTCATCGCGCCTTCCCCTGGAGGGATTTTCGCGCGTGCGGCACCGGGTACGGCGACGTAGGATGACCTCCTGCCGGGCTCGCCCGATCCCTCGTCCCCGGGGATCTTTCCATACGTAGCGACCGGAGCCCGGCCACCAGACCAAAGTGGAGTACTACCGGGCGCGGGATGGAGTGGCGTGGCCAGTCTACGTCTTGTTATCCACATCTGTGGACAGACTTGTGGGTAACTGCACCCCGGACGTCTCGCCGGGAGGAGGATTGCTTGTCTAAACCTGAACGCGCGCATCATGATCCTGACTTCTCATCCGCCTTACGAACCAGAGTTGGACCGGAGGGTTGGAAGAAGTGGTTCGCCGCCGTACGCCACGAAGTCTTCGACCAGACCCTCTACCTGGTAGCGCCATCCGATTTCCACATCCGATGGCTCCGTAACAACTACCAGACCACGATCGACGAGGTGGCGGCCTCCACCTTCGGCCCGCAGACCATGATCGAGTACCTCGTGACCGATCGGCCCGACCTCGCCGAAGAACCGTCCCCGGGACCCGACCCGCTCGGCGGCCGCGTACCCGAGGAAGCACCGGGCGCCCGCCGCAGCCAAGCACCGGTTCATCCCCCCAAGTTCCTCAGCAAGTACGTCTTCGACACATTCGTAGCCGGCCAGTCCAACCAACTCGCCCTGGCAGCAGCCAAACGGGTCTCCGAAGGCCCTGGTCAGAACTACAACCCACTGTTCATCTACGGCGGGGCGGGCCTCGGCAAGACCCACCTCCTCCACGCCATCGGCCACTACATCCGGTCCAACCGGCCCACCGCGACCGTCCGTTACATGACCTCCGAGAACTTCTTCAACGAGTTCGTGGACGGCATCCGTAACAAGAGGATGGACTCCTTCAAGGATCGCTACCGGACCATCGACGTACTCCTACTCGACGACATCCAGTTCTTCGAGGGCAAGGAGCAGGTACTCGAAGAGGTGTTCCACACCTTCAACACCCTCCACGAGCGCGACCACCAGATGGTCCTGTCCTGCGACCGCCCTCCCAAGGATCTCGGTATCGAGGACCGGCTCCGGTCCCGTTTCCAATGGGGCCTGCTTACCGATATCGGTCCGCCCGATCTCGAAACCCGCCTTGCGATCCTGCGTCGCAACGCCGCGGAGTACGCCTCGCCCCCCGTGCCCGACGAGGTGCTCGAGTTCATCGCCCGCCATATCACGGACAACATCCGGGAACTCGAAGGGGCGCTTACCAGAGTTACTGCATGCGCCGCCCTCACCGACCAAGAAATCACCGTGGACCTAGCCCGTTCGGAGCTCCGCGGTCTGATACCCGACCCGGCAACCACCCCGCCGACCGGTCCGGAGATCATTGAAGTCACGGCCACTACCTACGGCCATGCCCTCGCCGACCTCCAAGGCCCCAGCCGCGTACAACCCCTCGCCACCCATCGGCAGGTGGCGATGTACCTCTGCCGGGAACTCACCGACCTGTCGCTTCCCAAGATCGGCAAGGTCCTCGGTGGCCGCGATCACACCACGATCATGCATGGCATCAACAAGATCAAGAAGCTTCTCGCCAAGGATCCGGAGTTGGCCCGGCAGGTCTCGCACTTGTCCGGAATCCTGTGGAAAAGATGAGGGTCTTCCCCAACCCGTCGCTCTTCCCGAGCGAGCCTGGGTATAAGGTCGCCAATAATCCCCCGACCACCTGACTGCCGGCCCGACCATGAGCAGTCACCCGTCAATGGCACGAAGGTCGCCAGGCCGGCCAACTGACCTGGGACATCAGCGGTCGTGGTCGGCCCACACGGCAGCCTGTCCGACCACAATGGGGTGGCTTGGGCGGATATCTATCCACATTCCACAGGGCCTACTACCACTACTGGTAGAGAAACAAGAAACTAGTAGACGAGAGCAGGGAGGATCTAGCAGTGCATATCCGAGCTGATCGGGATGATCTGGCCGAGGCGTTCGGTCGCGCGAACCGGGGTGCAGGAGTCAAGACGGCACTGCCCACCCTCCAGGGAGTTCGTTGCCAAGCCGAAGACGGACGACTGGAAATCACCGGAAGCGATACTGAGGTCACGATCCGGACCTCCGCGAAGGTCGAAGTCATCGAGGCAGGCGCCTTTCTGGTCCCGGGCCGCGTGATGACCGACGCCATACGGAGAATGCCCGAGGGAGCGGTGTCCATCCGGTCCGAGGAGGGAGCGATCGAGTTGTCCGGCAACGGGCCGACCTTCACGATCAGGCTGCTGTCGCTGGAGGACTACCCCAAGCTGCCGGAGCCCGACCTGACCGGAGCGATCGAGCTGGACGGCAACCTGTTGGTGGAGGCGCTTTCGCAGGTGCTCGTGGCCGCCTCCAACGATGCCTCCCGGCCGATCCTCACCGGTGTTCTGATGGAGAACTACGAGGAGGGTTTGCGGCTGGTGGCAACCGACAGCTACCGCCTGGCGATCCGGAACCTTCCGGGGCTGGAAGTGGGGGATGCGGCGCTGATCCCGGCACGAGGCCTCAAGGAGTTGGCGCGAACAGTGGCCGCCGAGCAGGTTCGGGTCGCGATCCGCGAACGGGACGTCGTGTTCGCCTCCGACCGAGGTTCGCTGAGCATCCGTCTGATCGAGGGCACTTTCCCGAACTACCGGCAATTGCTTCCCGACGATTACCCGGCCGCGGTAGAGCTTGACAAGGACCGGATGCTGGAGGCGGTGAGCCGCGCTTCGGTGGTGGCGGATGAACATATCCCGGTGCGGTTGAACATAACCCCGGACGGGGTGGAGATGTCGGTGAGTCGGAACGACCTCGGTGGGGAGGTCGAGATGCTCGAAGCCACTGTGAGTGGTGAGCTGGACGAGCTGAACATCGCCTTCAATTCCAGGTATCTCCACGACGGGATCACTGCCGTGCCGGGCCCGCGCATCCGCATGGAGGTGAAGGACAGCAACCGCCCCAGCATCATCAGGGCGGACGGGAGCCAGACCTTCCGCTACCTGTTGATGCCCGTGCGCGTCTGAGGGCGCCGCGGCTCGACGAGGCGCCCCGGGGTGAAGCTGGCCTGGCTGGAGGTGTCCGACTTCCGTAGCTACCGGCGGATGCGGTGGGCGCCGGATCCGCGGGTCAATGTGGTGGTGGGCCGTAATGCGTCCGGTAAGACCAACCTTCTGGAAGCAGTGGGCTACCTCGCTTCCCTCCGATCCTTCCGAGGGATTCCGGACGCCGCTCTGGTCCGGACGGGCGCGGAACAGTCAGTTCTCCGTGGGGAGGTGGTAACCCCGGACAGAACCACCCGGATAGAGGTGGAACTACCGCGGGCCGGGCGTCGCCGGGCACAGGTCAACGGAACGCGGTTGGCTCGCCTGGCGGACCTCGTGGGGGAGGTGCGCACGATCACCTTCCTTCCGGACGATCTCGACCTGATCAAGCGGGGTCCCGCGCGCCGACGAGGCCTGCTCGACTCGGTGGCCGTCCAGCTGTGGCCGGGCGCCTACCGCGACCAACTGGAATACGAGCGAGCTCTGCGGCAGCGGAATATGTTGCTCAAGCAGATGGGCCGCCGGACCGATCCGATCACCCTGGAGGTGTGGGACGAGCGGCTGGGCCGGGCCGGCGCGCGGGTGATGGCTCGCCGCCGCGCCGTGGTGGATGTCATCGAGGAGCGATCGGGATCCGCTTACCGGGCACTGGCGGGCGATGCCACGAGGGTGCGGATCGACTACCGGTCAGGGTGGGGCGCCGCGTCCGCTTCGGATCGGCCAGGATGGGAGGCGGCCCTCAGGGAGGCTTTCAGGGAGGCCCGGCCCGCCGATCTCGAACGGCGGGTTTCGACGGTGGGCCTCCATCGGGACGATGTGGGGCTGCTTCTCGACGACCGCGACTCACGGGTCCAGGCCAGCCAGGGCGAGCAGCGCACCCTCGTCCTAGCGCTTCGCCTGGCATCCCACAGGGCGGTGGAGCAGTCGGTGGGCCAACCCCCGCTGCTCCTGCTGGATGACATCTTCTCGGAACTCGACGAGGAACGCTCGGCGGCGCTGGCCCGATCGTTGCCTGTCGCCCAGACCTTCATCTCGACAGCTCGGAACGAGGAGGTTCCCCTGCCTGCCGGCCGCCGCTGGCGCCTGGAGGAGGGGGTCCTGGGATGACCGAACGTTGGTCGCCCGACCAGGTGGAGGAGGCATTGGCATCCTACGACGGAACCGAGTCCCGAGCGCTGCGCATGCTCTGGGAAATCCATGAGATGGAGCGTGGCCGTCAGAGGCGGGCAGCGAAGAAGGCTGGCGAGATGGTGTCCTTCGGAGACATGATCCAGTCCATCATGGCCCGCCTCGGGGTGGCGGATCTGGATCGGATCCGAGAGCTCGACGAGCGCTGGGAGGAGGTGGCGGGCCCGCAATGGGGTTCCAATTCGGTCCCGGTGGTGGTATCTAACGGGGAACTGTTGGTAGAAGCCTCGGACCCGCGGCTGGTCCGCATGCTCCGGCACGACGCCGATCGGCTGGTGGCGCGTATCGCGGAGCGCTTAGGGAGGTCCTTCGTGACCTCGGTGCGGGTGGTCGGACCACCCTGGCTAAGGGGGTGGTGAGGAGTGAGCCCGCCCATGGGAGTTAGTTTGTACAAACCCGCAGGTCAAACCCTGTTTCTCAGTGGCTTGAAGGTTGGCTTTAAGTCCAGGTTCGGGTACAATCGGGTGCGCGTGGACGAGCCCCACCGGCGGGCTTCCACCGCCCTCCGCACGACCAAGGACTGCATGTGACCCTGGACCGACCCTCGAGCTACGGCGCGAGCGATATCAAGGTGTTGCCGGGTCTCGAGGCGGTCCGCCGCCGCCCCGGCATGTACATCGGCACGACCGGCCCCAGGGGCCTTCACCACCTGGTCTGGGAGGTGGTGGACAACTCGGTCGACGAAGCCATGGCCGGCTGGGCCACCACCATCGACGTGGTGCTGGAAGCGGACGGAAGCTGTCGTGTGTCCGACGACGGTCGCGGGATTCCGGTGGCGCAGCATGCCCAGACCCGGAAGTCCGCCCTCACGACGGTGCTCACCACCCTCCACGCCGGAGGCAAGTTCGAGGAGGGCGCCTACACCGTATCCGGTGGCCTCCATGGGGTGGGCATATCGGTGGTGAATGCTCTCGCCGGCCGGTTCGTGGCCGAAGTGGAGCGGGACGGCTTCCGATGGTCGCAAACATTCGTGCGCGGCAAGGAAACCGGACCGCTGGTCAAAGGCCGCCCGTCCGCCGAGACCGGCACCACCATCACCTTCTGGCCCGATCCCGAAGTCTTCACCGACACGCTGGAGTTCAAGTACTCCACGGTGGCGCAGCGGCTCCGGGAACTGGCCTTCCTCAACAAGGGGCTCAAGGTGAGCCTGGTGGACAAGCGGAACAGCGGCCGCTCGGACAACTTCTGTTACAAGGGCGGCCTGCGGGACTTCATCCTCCATCTGAACAGCCGCCGCGACGCCCTGCATGGGCGGATCCTCTATTTGGAGGACGAGGCGCCCGAGGCGGAGCTACAGGTCGCTCTCCAGTGGACCAACTCGTTCAACGAGAACCTGATCAGCTTCGCCAACAACATCAACACGCACGAGGGCGGAACCCACGAGGAAGGCTTCCGCACCGCTCTCACGAAAGCCGTCAACGAGTTCGCCCGCTCCAAGAACCTGCTCAAGGACAAGGATCGCAACCTGACCGGCGAGGACGTGCGGGAAGGCCTGACCGCGGTGGTGTCCGTGAAGGTGCGCAACCCGCAGTTCGAGGGACAGACCAAGACCAAGCTCGGAAATACCGAGATACGTAGCTACGTGCAGAAGTCGCTCAACCGGATGCTCCCGGAGTGGTTGGAGCGGTACTCACCGGACGCCCGGCGGATCGTGGACAAGGCTCGCCAGGCGCAGCACGCTCGTGAGGCGGCCCGCAAGGCCCGTGATGTGATAAGACGCAAGTCGTTGCTCGCCTCCTCACGGCTGCCCGGCAAGCTGGTGGACTGCTCGTCCGGCGATCCCGAAATCGCCGAGCTGTTCATCGTGGAGGGGGACTCGGCGGCCGGTCCGGCGAAGAACGGGCGGGACTCCAAGTTCCAGGCGGTACTTCCCATCAGAGGCAAGATCCTGAACGTGGAGAAGGCTCGGCTGGCCAAAGCCCTCCAAAACAAGGAGATACAGGCCCTGATCACCGCGATCGGCACCAACATCGGGGAAGACTTCGAGATCGGCAAGGCGCGGTACCACAAGGTCATCCTGCTGACGGACGCGGACGTGGACGGCGCCCACATCCGGACCCTCTTGATGACCTTCTTCTTCCGCCACATGCGACCCCTCATCGAAGCGGGCTACGTGTACATCGCCGTGCCGCCCCTGTACCGGGTCAAGGTCGGGCGGCGGGTCAGGTACCTGGCCGACGATGCCGCGCTGTCGGCCTTCAAGGAGTCCCATCCGAAGGCCCGGCCCACGCGGTTCAAGGGGCTCGGGGAGATGAACGACTCCGAGTTGGGAGAGACCGCCCTCCATCCCAATACCCGGACGCTGGTCCAAGTGGACATGCAGGATGCGGCGGGGGCCGACCACGTCTTCTCGACCCTGATGGGCGGTGACGTGGCCGCTCGCAAGGAGTTCATCCAGCAGAACGCCGGCGATGTCCGGTTCCTGGATATCTGAGCGGGAGGAACGGACCGTGCCCGAACTCGAGACGGGAGGCGTAGCCCCCCTCCTAGCGGTCGACATAAACGACGAGATGGCCAAGTCCTTCGTGGACTACGCCATGTCCGTGATCGTGTCACGGGCGCTCCCGGACGTGCGGGACGGGCTCAAGCCGGTGCAGAGGCGGATTATCTACGCCATGGACGACATGGGGGTGGGGTCGCGGAGTTCCCATCGGAAGTCGGCCACGGTGGTGGGGGAGGTCATCGGCAAGTACCACCCGCACTCCAACGACGCCATCTATGACGCCCTCGTCAGGATGGGTCAGTCTTTCTCCCTCCGGTATCCCCTCATCCATCCGCAGGGCAACTTCGGCACGACCGACGATCCGCCGGCGGCGATGCGCTACACGGAGTGCAGGCCGGCTCCGCTGGCCGCGGTGCTGCTAGACGGTATCGACGAGGACACGGTGGACTTCGCCGACAACTTCGACGGGTCCGAGCAGGAACCGGTCGTGCTGCCCGCCCGCTTCCCCAACCTGCTGGTGAACGGCTCGCAGGGGATCGCAGTGGGCATGGCCACCAACATCCCGCCCCACAACCTGGAGGAGGTCATCGACGCCTGCCTGTTCGGACTGGAGAACCCGGATGCAGGTCCCGAGGAATACCTGTCCATCGTCAAGGGACCCGACTTCCCGACGGGCGGCTACGTGATAGGGACCAAGGGCGTGAAGGACGCGCTGGTGTCGGGGCGGGGCTCGGTCCGGATGCGGGCAGTCACCGATGTCGAGCAGATCCGCAAGAACCGCACGGCCATCGTGGTGACCGAGTTGCCCTACCAGGGGAGCCAGGATCGGGTCATGGCGCGGATAGCCACTCTCGTCCAGCAGAAGACGCTGGAGGGTATTTCCGACCTGCGCAACGAGTCCTCCGCCCGCGTGGGCGTGCGGCTGGTCATCGAGCTCAAGAAGGACGTCAACCCCAAGGTGGTGCTGAACAACCTGTTCAAGCACACCAACCTGGAGGAGAACTTCAGCGTCAACGCGGTGGCCCTGGTGGACGGGGTGCCGCGCACGCTCAACATCGCCGAGATGGTCCAGTACTTCCTCGATCACCAGATGGAGGTGATCGAGCGCCGCACCCGCTTCCGCCTGCAGCGGGCGCAGGCCCGCGCCCACATCCTGGAAGGGCTGATCGTGGCGGTTGACAACATCGACGAGGTGATCGCGGTGATCCGGGGGAGTGAGGACACCGCCTCGGCCCGGGTCGCTCTCATGGACCGCTTCCCGCTCTCGGAGATACAGGCCCGAGCCATTCTGGACATGGCCTTGCGCCGCCTCACCTCTCTGGAGACCGTCAAGCTACGGAAGGAACACGCCGAGCTGCAGCGGCTGATCACCGAGTTGTCCGCCATCCTGGCCGATCCGATCCGGCGCCGGGGGATCATCTCCGACGAGCTCCAGGCCACGCGCAAGACCCACGGAAACCCTCGCCGCACCCAGGTCATGCCGGCCGAGACCGAGCTGTCCCTGGAGGATCTGATCGCTGACGAGGAGCTCATCATCACGGTGTCGGCGAAGGGGTACGTCAAGTCGGTGGCGGCCAGCGCCTACCGGGCGCAGGGCCGGGGTGGGAAGGGGGTCAAGGCGGCGGCGCTACGCGGCGACGACTACCTGACCCACGTGATCCACACCACCGCTCACTCCTACCTCCTGTTCTTTACCAACCGGGGACGGGTCTACCGGGTCCGAGCGCACGAGATCCCCCGCAAGGCCCGCACCGCCAGAGGGGTTCTTGCCCACAGCGTGCTGCCGCTGGATCCCCGGGAGCGCGTCGAGGCGATCGTGGACACCCGCGACTACGAGTCCTACCGCTACATGGTGATGGTGACCAGGAAGGGCAAGGTCAAGCGCACCGCCTTCCGGGAGTACGACAGCCGCTACGCCCGGTTGGTGGCGATCCGGCTCGCCGACGACGACGAAGTAGTGACCGTTCATTCCACCGACGGCAAGAGCGACCTGCTTCTCTTCACCCGCCGGGGAATGGGTATCCGCTTCTCCGAGGACGATGTTCGGGCCCGCGGCAGGGCCACGCAGGGCGTTATCGGGGTCCGCCTCAACCCGGGGGATGAGGTGGTGGGAGCGGCCGCCACGCTGGAAGGCGAGGACATCCTGTTGCTGACCTCCGGAGGCTACGGGAAGCGCGTGCGGTCGGCGCTGTTCAAGCGCCAGTCCAGGGCCGGCAAGGGCGTCAAGGCCATGAAGCTCACGAAGGTACGGGGGGAGATGGTGGGCGCCCGGGCGGTTGTCGGAGGGAGCGAGGTGATGATCGTCTCGACCGGCGGCGTCGCCATCCGCACCGCTACGGACTCGATCAGCCGCCAGAGCCGTATCGCCAGCGGCGTCAAGGTGATGAACCTGCCTGACGGGGGCCGTGTCAGCAGCTTCGCTCCCGTTCCGATGGACACGGGCCTCTCTACCGGGGCGAAGTGACGGAAGCGAGGTTGGGGGCCTGGTCCGCCCCGCCCACCACGCAACGCCGGGTTCGCCGGATTCTCCGCAAGTTCGATCCGTGGACGGTCATGAAGGTGTCCGCGGTCCTGTCCGCGCTCGCCGCGCTCGGCCTGGTCCTGCTGTCGGTGATGTTCTGGGCGGTGATCTCCAGGCTCGGCCTGGTCTCCGCCTTCGACGAGGCCGCCGCCCGGGTGGCGCTGATCGACCCCGACGAGTCGCTCTTCAAGGCGGGCGGGGAGTACCTGCGCGGCATGATCCTGCTGGCGGCCAGCTGGATGGCGGGAGCCACCGCCACCCTGACGGTGGGAGCGGTGCTGTACAACCTGTTGGCGGATCTGGTCGGGGGAATCGAGTTCACGGTGCTGGAGGAGGTGCCGGTGGATACCTCCGCCCGGCACGGGGCCGGGGGACGATCACGCTCGGGAGGGATGTGATGGCGACCGTCCGGCGGGTGCGGCGGGTGATCCGCAAGTTCGACCCGTGGACGGTGTTCAAGGTGTCGCTTCTTTTTCACCTGGTGTTCGCAGCCGCCACTCTGATCGGGCTGCTCCTCATGTGGTCCCTGGTTGAGAGGGCCGGAATCCCCGCCTCGCTCGACCAGTTCCTGATCACTATCAGCCTGGTTGACGAAGGCTCGGTCTTCTTCGACAACGGAAGCCGGTTCATCCGGGTGGCGATCTTCTTCTCGGTGGTGTTCGGGGCGGCGATGATCCTGCTGTCCACGCTGGCGGCGGTGATCTACAACCTGACTTCCGACGTGGTGGGCGGCGTGGAAGTGGTCATGCTGGAGGAGACCCTGCAGGTGCCGGCGCCCGCTATACCCGGCCCTCCGGATCCCGGCCCCGATACGTCACCCGAGGACTCCGCCGAGATGCCCACCCTGGCCAACTGACCGCTGCGGGTCCGCCTTCGTCAGCGGGCCATCGCCACGCAGCAGCCGGCTCGTGTCCATTGGGAGATTGAAGCGCGTCCAAGGGAGAGTTGGGGATAAACCGGTGAATCAGCCGTTAGTAGCGTTGACCGGCTGATAAAAGCCCCGGCACGCAACACTCAGCACCTGGAAGGATTTCTTTAGGATGCGGAACGGCGGCCATGCCGGTCGACCCTACGAGTCACTAGGCCAGACTCCGGACCGGCGGGCCGCCATTCGCTAGTGAAGCTCATGTTGTCTCCATGACCTCCGCCCGGAACGGTAGCACGGGTCCGTATCCGTTTGGGAGGGTCCGGTGGTCTAGTTTCCGGTTCTTATCAGCGATGAACGACTAGCGACTACCGACTATCGACTAGGCACGAATCATCTAAGCGGCGACGAACCGGGCCACCTGCATGCCGGCGTCCCGGGCCAGCCGCACGAAGGCCCCGTCCGGATCACCGGGTCCGCCTGCGCCCCGCGGGTAGGCGCCCCGCGCGGCGGCCAGGATGGCCGATCCGAAGCACACCGCATCGAGGAATCTCCCCTCGTCCGAGACACCGTGGACCAGGGACCCGCCGCCCTCGGCGCCATGGAACTCGAGGTCGACCCGGACCGCCTTCCATGGCGAGTCGGTGGGGGCCGGGCAGCAGGCCACATCCGGCCAGGGAAGGGGGTTCTCCCCCCAGCCGGCCCACAGGGATCCGACCGGCTCGGGAAAGGTCACCGCCCGCCCGGCCCGGAGCGGCCGGCCCGCCACGGTCCACGCCAGGCGAGCCTTGAGCGGCTCCGCCGACGGGGGAAGCATCGAGATGGCCAGAGCGGCGGCCAGACCCGCCCCGCTCGCGGCTCCGCTGACGATGGTGGCATCCGGGGCAGCGGTAAAGCGGACGGGTAGGTCGGCGCCAACCACTACCGGAAGGCCCAGGGCGCATGCCTCCTCCACCAGCGGGCGGGAGGCGGCGTCAACTGTGTCAACGGCGAGCACGTCCCAGCCCTCGACGGAGCCCGGCGGCCCGTCGGCGTCCGGGCCTGTTGGCAACCGGCCGATCTCGACGCCGGGGGCGGCCTGGATCACCCGGATCACCCGGTTGCTCCGATCGCCTTCTGAATGGAGAGCGATTCGATGGGTCACTGATGGCGCACGATCGGATGCCAGGTACCGGGTGTGGTGGGGGGCTTCGTGTAGGCCGAGGCGCGCAACCTCCAGGAGGTGATCGCCGCGGCGGCTGTCGCCAGCAGGGCCACTGCCAGGAGCGTCCGAAACTTCATGGCCGGAGAGTCTACGAGTCGCGGTTTCCAATGTTGCCGGCTGCCGACCGGGATGGCGCCTCCGTTGAGAGAGTTCTCTCCACGGGACCGGCGGCCGGCTCACGGGATCGGACGAAAGGATAGAACATGTCATACCCTCGCCATACGTTGCGTATTGCCAAGCACCACCACCGGCCGATGAGGTGAGACCGATCGGAACGGCCGGTCCGAGGGAACATGACAGCTCAATGGAGCGAACAGCCGATTCCCGGCATCCGGCCGGGCATGGCCGACCACGCTCCGAACCACGGGTGGCGGCGGTGGGGGAGGGCCCGGTGCGGGGGCCGGCTCGGCGCGGTTTTCGCGTTCTTTCCGATTGGGGTGCTGGAACCGCGTCCGTCATCCTGAGCCGGCATCGCGGCCTGCCACGATCTCGCGGTCTGGCACAATCCCAGCGCATGGACGCACCTCTGAGGGCCGATCTCGTCGCCTGCCTTGCCGCCGCGGGAGATCCCGACCGGGCGGAGGGCCAGCAGCGGTACATGAAATCGGAGCTTCCGTTTCACGGGGTACGGGTGCCCGAGGTGCGACGCCTGGCCGGGGCGGTCATCAGAGACCATCCTCTGACGGACCCCGACGCCTGGGAGGGGACCGTCCTCGGAATATGGCGGGCGGCCACCCATCGGGAGCAGCGCTACGGAGCCATCGAATTGGCCTACGCCCGGCCCTACCGTGGGTGGCTGCGGCCCGACCGCCTGGCCATGGTGGAGGAGATGGTCGTCACGGGCGCCTGGTGGGACTACGTGGATCAGCTGGCCGGCAAACACATGGGTCACCTGCTCGCCACGTATCCGGAGGACGTCCGCCCGGTGCTGCTCTCCTGGGCGGAGGACGACGACATCTGGCGGCGCCGGACCGCGATCCTGGCCCAGCTCCGGTTCAAGGACCGCACCGACCCGGGCCTGCTGTTCGCCGTGATCGAACCTTCCATCGCCCGCAAAGAGTTCTTCCTGCGCAAGGCGATCGGATGGGCGCTGCGGGAATACTCCAAGACACGCCCGGAGGCGGTGACCCGTTACGTGGAGGCCAACCGCCGCCGGCTCTCCCCGCTCAGCAGGCGAGAGGCCATGAAGGCGCTGGCATCGAGAGGCACCCACGAGTAGCCATCCCTGCCGGGCATGATTACGACCGGATGCGATCGCACTGAACTATCGGTAGTGGCCAGTTGGGGCTGGGATTGTCTCTGGTCTGGTGGGGCCCTCTCTGACGGTCTGGTGTCCCTTGCCAGACTGAGGTTGACCAATCTCCCATCAAATAATAATCTGCAATGAAGACGAACAACTCCACTGACCACTGACCACTGACCACTGACCACTACCAGGACGGGTCGAAGTCGACCGTAAGACCCTCGTAGATGGGGTCGTAATAGCCGCCGCCGTCCAGGTAGTCGGGGTTCCATGTCTTGGATCCGGACGCGTCCCTCCGGTAGATGAAGGGTGATCGATGCAGCCGCTCCCGGTGGAAGCGGCCATCGCGACCGGAGGGGATGTCGGTTCCGCTTCCGTACTGGAGGAGGCCTTCGTCGCCGTAGGCCTCGTGTTGGGGGTCGCTATCGCGGTACTCGTGGCTGGCGTTGATCAGCTTGTGCCCGAGTTCATGGGCGACGGTCTTCCAGGACTGAGGTCTCCCCAGGTTGGTGAGGGTGATGACACCTCGCAGGTGGCGCGGGATCGTGTCCCGGTGCGTGTAGGCCGGGAAGGACAGGGCGTTCGTGGCAATGGTCTTCAACTGCCAGGTGCGTTCGTCGATCCGGTCATGGAAAGAGATGAAAACGTCCTCGAGGACCACGAGATGTATCCGGCGATCGTGGTCCGGTCCGTTGCCGATCACGCTCTCCAACGCCGCCAGAGCGGTGGACGACAGCCTGGATGGCCGCTTCTGGCTTTCCTTGTACAGGTTGGCGTAGCGACCACGGGGCAGTTCTGAGCCCGGCGCCTCGGCATGGAAGACGAGCAGCTCCGGGTCTACAAGCCCGGTCCGGACCGAGACGACGGCCAACTGGAGGCCGACCAACCCGAAGATCCGTCGGGCCTCGAGCACGCCATCGATCACTGTTTCGAGTTCCACTCTCTGACGGTGGGCCGGTTCCAGGTTCGACGGATGGAAGATGCCTATGTCTACGGTGGCCTGGCCGTCTTCCAGGTCGGCGTTCAAGGACTCCAAGTCGATCGGAACCGGGATCCCCCACCCGGGTCGGTCCCCCGAGCTGTGCCCAGTCTGTGTAAGTTGGCCGCCATGAACGGACATGGGTGTCCTCATTCCTGTAAGTGGGAGCTTCGGCGCCATCCTACGTCGGGCCACGCTCCCGTACCGCTCGGGCGGTCTCCCGACTGCCTGCCGGGAGCTGACGGGTTACGCGAATCCGCCCGCGAGGGGTGGGACGGATGACCACAGCGACCGCTGCGGGGTCTCGTAGGCCGTCGCTCGATGCCGCTGCCACCGGCGCGAACCTGCTCGACATAGAGAACCTGGCGGTCCGCTTCGACCTGCCCACCGAGACGATCCGCGCGGTCAGCGGCGTGAGCCTGACGGTCGCTCCCAGCGAGACCTTCGCCCTGGTCGGGGAGTCCGGTTCCGGGAAGAGCGTGTCCATGCTCTCCGTCATGGGCCTGTTGCCCTCACCTCCCGCCACCGTGTCAGGGTCCATCCGGCTCGAGGGTCGCGAGGTCATCGGTATGCCGGCGAGGGAGTTGCGGCAATTTCGCGGCCGGGACGTGGCGATGGTCTTCCAGGAGCCGATGTCCTCGCTGAACCCTGTCCATCGGGTTGGTCGGCAGATCGGCGAGAGCCTTCGAATCCATCGGGGCTTCACGAAGGCCGAGGCCCGGCGACGAGCGATCGAGCTCCTCGACCGGGTCGGCATACCGTCCGCCGCGGCGCGGGTCGACGACTATCCGCACGAGTTCTCGGGAGGTATGCGCCAGCGCGCCATGATCGCCATGGCCCTTGCGTGCGAGCCCAAGTTGCTCATCGCCGACGAACCGACCACGGCCCTCGACGTGACCGTCCAGGCCCAGATCGTCGATCTGGTGCGCGAGGTCCAGAACGAGTACCGGCTGGCGGTCGTGTGGATCACCCATGACCTCGGCGTCGTGGCCGAGATAGCCGATCGGGTGGCGGTCATGTATGCGGGTCGTATAGCCGAGATCGGTCCGGCCCACGAGATCTACCGGTCGACCCGTCATCCGTACACGTCCGGACTGCTCCGCTCGATCCCGCGGTTGGACCGGCCCGTGACCACCCGCCTAGCGGAGATTCCGGGTTCGCCCCTCCGCGTGGCCGAGCAGCTGCGAGGATGCCCGTTCGACGCCAGGTGTCCCCTCGTGGGGGAGGGGTGCAGCGAGACGCTTCCCGAGTTGGAGGAGGTGGGCCCCAACCGGCACGGCTCGGCTTGCATACACCATCACCAGATGGGCGAGGCCCCCGATCTGTGGTCGGAGGGTTTCGTGCCCGAGGAGCACACGGTGTCGGCGCAGGACGGGGATGCGGTCGTCTCCGTCAGGGGACTCAGGGTGCACTTCCCGGTGTTCCGGGGACTGGGCCGGTCCCGCTCGACCGTCATAAGGGCCGTGGACGGGATCGACCTCGACGTGCGCCGGGGGCAGACCGTAGGTGTGGTCGGCGAGAGCGGTTGCGGCAAGACCACGCTGGGCCGGGCCCTAGTGGCGCTCGTCCGGCCCACCGCGGGGACGATCGAGATCAACGGAGACCCGATCGACCACCGGAGCGGGAGGCATCGGAGGGTGGTGCAGATGATCTTCCAGGATCCGTTCTCGGCCATGAACCCGGGTATGCGGGTGGGGGACGTGATTGCGGAGCCCTTGCGTATCCATCGGCTCGGGACCGCGGACGAAATACGGGAACGTGTTTCCGAACTGCTCTCCCAGGTAGGGCTTCCATCCGACGCCGGCAAGAGGCACCCGCACGAGTTCAGCGGCGGGCAGCGGCAGCGGATCGCCGTTGCCCGCGCCCTGGCCGCCGACCCCAAGGTGATCGTCTGCGACGAACCGGTCTCGTCCCTGGACGTCTCGGTCCAAGCCCAAGTAGTGAATCTCCTGGCCGATATACAGGCGGCAACGGGCATGGCCCTCGTCTTCATCGCCCATGACCTGGCGGTCGTGCGTCACGTCTCCCACGAGGTGGCGGTTATGTACCTCGGCGAGATCGTCGAGCGCGCCCCGCGCGACCAGCTCTATCGCGAACCGCTTCACCCCTACACGAAGGCACTCCTCGCCGCGGTCCCTGCGGCGGAACCGGGCGTCTCCCGAGCGGGAGCCCGCACCCGGCTCGTGGGGGACCTGCCGAGCCCGACAGACCCCCCGCCCGGTTGCCGCTTCCACACCCGGTGCCCGGTGGCGGTGGAGGGCCTGTGCTCGACCGTCAAGCCTGAGCTCCGGCAGGTCGCCACGGGCCGGTGGGTATCCTGCCACCTCGTAGATGCGCCCGGCGGGCACGCAGTGCCGGTGGAGGCCGGGTCTGCTTCCTGATCCGCCGGCCTCGATCTCCGGCATTTGGCCCACCCGGTCGCTCAAAGTTGCGGTACCCTGACTGAGGCCGAAGGACCCGGCCGGTTAGGAACCTCTGAACGGCCCGGTCTCTCAAGCGGGGGGAGAAAAGGAGCCACACCATGAAGAGACTGGCATCATCGAAGGGGCTACTTCTTGCGGTCGTGCTCGCGCTGGCGGCGTTCGCCTGCGGCGGCGACGAGGCCGAACCCGAGCCCGACCCGACAACCGTCGCGACAGGCGCACCGGCCACCACGCAGCCGGCCGCCCCGCCGACGACCGTAACGGAGGACATGACCGAGACGGACGAGGCTCCCACCACCACGGAGGCCGAGGTCACGACCACAACCGCAGCGCCTACTCCGGAGCCGCCGGCCGAACCAGTGACGATACGGGCGGCTGTCACTGGTGATGAGGCGTCCCTCAACCCGTACACGTACATCAGCGGCTTCCCGGGCTGGAACCTGCTCATGCTCCAGTACGACTCGCTGATGCAGCTTGACAAGAACGGAGTCCCGCGGCCCTGGCTGGCGTCCAGCATCTCGGTCAACGAGGATCTGACGCAGTACTCCGTCACGCTGGTCGAGGGCGTCACCTGGCACGACGGGGAGCCCTTCACAGCCGACGACGTGGCCTTCAGCGTCAACTACTACATCAACAACGTCGAGGCGAGCCGGTTCGCCCGGGATCTCAGGGGCGTCGAGGATCTCGTCGTTACGGACGACTACAACGCGACCTTCGTTCTAGCCGGCCCGAACGCCGGCTTCGAACTGGCCGCTCTCGCCGACGTTCCCATCATCCCGCGCCACATTTGGGAGGGAGTCGAACTCCCGTCCGAGCACGATTTCGGCGATACCAACATCGGGACCGGTCCGTACAAGCTGGTCGAGTATACGGAGGGGCAGAGTTACCGCTTCGAGGCCAATCCCGACTACTTCCGGGGAGCGCCTGCGGTTGATGAGTTGGTCGTGATCGTTTTCGCCGACGACGCCGGCGCCCAGGCCGCGATCCGCACCGATGCGGTGGACGTGATCTTCGAGCGGATTCCGCCCGAGCAGATCGATCTGCTCGACGCCCAGGATCCGCTGGACGTCGTCCTCGGACCCGAGTTCACCACCCAGATGATCAACTACGACGCCTCGATTCGCCCCTTCGACGATGTGGCGGTCCGCCAGGCCATCAACCTTGCCATGAACCGCCAAGACATCGTCGATACGGTCTTCCTGGGGGCGGCCACGATCGGCAGCCCGGGCTGGATCCATCCCGGCCATCCGTCCTACAACGCGGATATCGCCACCGTCTATGACCCGGCAGCCGCCAATGCGCTGCTCGACGCGAACGGTTACCTCGACAGCGACGGTGACGGTGTCAGGGAGTACGACGGCCAACCGATGTCGTTCGAGATCATCACCAACGCCTCCGATTCGCTCCGGCTGCGGATAGCCGAGCTGACGGTGGAGATGCTGGCCGCGATCGGGATCGAGACGTCGGTTGCGGCGGTCGAGACCGCAACCTGGGAAAATGCTGTCTGGCCGGGGTTCGACGTGAACAACGGGCGCAACTACCACATCGCCATGTGGGGTTGGTCGGCGCCCGTGCAGGCGGACCCGTTGCGCCTCCCGCAGCTGGTCGCCAGCGTGCCGGCCGGTGGGTTCCTGAACCTGACCGGTTACGTCAACGCGGAGATGGACGCCCTCTCCGCGGTGCTCGGCACAGAGCCCGACCCGGCGGAACGCAACCGGATCCTGGGCCGCATGCAGGAGATAATCGCCGAGGACCTGCCCTTCGTGCTTCTCCTCTATCCCGACGGCGCCTACGTCTACGACTCGAGCGTCTACTCGGACTGGGAGTTCATCGCCGGGCAAGGCATCGTCAGCAAGCTGTCGTTGCTGCCACCATCCGCGCGCCCCTAGGCGCGCGACTCCGCGTAGTGGGGTGAGTTGACGGGTTGAGACGGCGTATCGACGTCCGTCGGCTCACCCAGTACGGGGTGGTCGTCGTGGTGGCGGTGACCCTTAACTTCCTGCTTCCCAGGCTCATGCCCGGCAACCCGTTGGTCCTTATCGCGGGGGTGGACGTCGGCCTGCTGAGTCCTGAGGACCGGGCGGAGATCGTGGCCCGCGTGGGCTTGGACGCGCCCCTCTGGAAGCAGTACCTCCGCTACTGGGGAGACATATTCACCGGCGACTTCGGGTACTCGTTCCGGGCGAAACGGCCCATCGTCGACATGATCTGGTCTCGCCTCCCGTGGACCTTGCTGATCACTGGGTTGTCGCTGATCGTGTCGGCGGTGGTGGGGGTGATCCTGGGTGCTATCTCAGCGTGGCGGAGGCGCACGAAGACCGACCTGGGCATGCTCACGGGGATGATCTCCATCGAGTCCCTGCCGTCCTTCTGGCTGGGCATGGTGCTTATTTCGGTCTTCGCCATCCAGTGGGGCGTCCTGCCGTCGTTCGGCGCGGTGACCCAGGCGTCCGATCTTGTCGGGTGGGCTCACGCGTGGGACATAATCAGCCATGCCATCCTGCCGGTGGTCACCCTGTCGATCCTGGCGACCCCCGGCGTGTACATGACGATGCGGTACTCGATGCTGGAAACGCTGGGGGAGGACTACATCCGCACCGCGCGGGCCAAGGGCGCCGGCGAACGGCGGGTGCTGTTCGGGCACGTCGCCCGGAACACCATAGCCCCGGTGGTCACCGTGCTCGCCATCCGGCTCGGATTTGCCTTCGGCGGTACGGTGATAGTCGAGACGGTGTTCACCTACCCCGGACTGGGACGGCTCGTGTTCGAAGCGGTGTCAGGGCGTGACTATCCCGTGACGCAAGCAGCCTTCCTGGTGTTCACGGCGGCGGTGCTGGCGGCGAACCTGGTGGCCGACCTGCTCTATCCGCTGATCGATCCGAGGACTAGGACCTCGTGACGGTTGCCGACCGCGGTGAGCGGGCTGCGAGGCGCGCCGCACGGCGGCAATCCCGTATCCCCACCTTGTTCGGGCTGACTGGTGGACTCATCGTGGGGGTCCTCATCTGTGGAGCGGTGTTCGCCCCCTGGCTGGCGCCCTACGACCCGACCGTGCGCGTGGCGACGCCCTTCCTGCCTCCCAGCGCGGACCACCTGCTCGGCACGAACGACATAGGCCAGGACCTACTCTCGGAAATGATCTTCGGAGCACGCGTATCGCTTGCGGTCGGACTGGTCGCCGCCACCGTCGCCCTCCTGATCGGGACCACGGTGGGGGTCGTGGCGGGCTATTACCCGAAGCGTCTGGGCTCGGCCATGATGCGGGGCGTCGACGTGATCCTGATCCTGCCGTTCCTGCCCCTTCTGATCGTGCTGGCCGCCTATCTCGGACGGAGCCTTCTCAACACGATCGTGGTGATCGGAGTGCTCATCTGGGCCGAGCCTGCCCGGATCATCCGTTCGCAGGTCCTGTCCCTGCGGTCGCGGGAGTACGTGCTGGCGGCCCGTTCGATGGGGGCGCCGGACCGCTGGACGATCCTGCGGCACATCGTTCCCCGGACGGGGTTGCTGGCCACGGGATCGTTCGTGAGGGCAGTCTCGAACGCGATCCTGCTGGAGGCCGCCCTCAGCTTCCTCGGTCTCGGGGATCCCATCCAGAAGAGCTGGGGCTCGACCCTGTTCTGGGCGCAAGCCCGGGGCGCCTTCCTGACTCCGGCTTGGAAGTGGTGGGTGATGCCACCTGGCCTGCTCATCATGCTGGCCTCGCTCGGGTTTGCCCTGATCGCGTTCTCCCTCGAGGAACGGATCAACCCGCGGCTGTAGTGGTCAGTCGTCAGCGACGACTACTAGAAATCGATGCCGCGTATTGCTCGGATGCCTTGGTCGTAGGCGTGCTTGACGGGGCGCATCTCGGTAGCGGTGTCGGCTATTTCGATCAGCGGCGCCGGAGCATCCCTGCCCGTGACCACCACGTTCACGCCGGAGGGCCGGTTGGTGAGCGCTTCGACCACATCCTCGACCTCTATCCAGCCCCAGTTGATGGGGTAGGTGATCTCGTCGAGGACCACGAGGCGGTGCTTCCCTTCCTCTATACGCAGCTTGGCGAGGCGCCAGACATCACGGTTCAGTTCGGCGGACCGGTCGAGGTCTTCGCTGTCCCATGAGAACCCGTCGCCTCCGACGTCCCAGTCGACGCCCAAACGCCGACCCATCTTCTCCTCGCCCACCTTCCAATCGCCCGACTTGATGAACTGGACGACGGCTACCTTCCATCCGCGCGCCACCGATCGCATCACCATGCCCATGGCGGCGGTGCTCTTCCCCTTACCGTCCCCGGTGTTGACGATCAACACGGAGCGGGCCCGGCGGGTGTCCGGGCGGCGAGGGTCGTCGGCGAGTGGTGCGCTGGTCATCGGGCGCCGTTCCGTATGGGAAGGACAGCGACGCCGCTGCTGACGCTGACCACCTCGACGTTGGCTTGGTAGAACTCCCTGATGTACTCGGCGGTCAGGACCCGCGCGGCCGGGCCCTCGGCGACTATCCGGCCCCCCGCCATGAGCAGGAGGCGGTCGGCGAACTGGCCGGCGAGGGTGAGGTCGTGCATGGCGGTGATTATCGTCATCGGACGTTCCTTTCGTAGGTAGCCGATCAACTCCAGGGCGTTCTGTCCCTGACCGATGTCGAGCGCGCCGGTGGGTTCGTCCAGCAGCAGGATGTCGGCCTGCTGGGCGATCGCTCTCGCCAGAACAACCCGGCGGCGCTCCCCCCCGCTGAGCGCGGACATGCTGCGGTTGGCGAACGGCTCGAGGTCGAGCAGGGCCAGGGCGGAGGCGGCCATCGTCAGATCGCCGCGGCCCTCGGTACCGAGGTAGGGGAGGTGGGGCGTCCTGCCCAGCAGGACGTATTCGGTCACCGTCATGCCTGGGGGTATCACCGGCTCCTGGGGAACGAATGCCACGCAGCGGGCGCGGTCGCGGTGGCGGAGGGACGCGACGTCGGCTCCTCCCAGGCGGATCGATCCCGTGTGCTCCACGAGACCGGCGATCGCCTTCAGCAATGTCGACTTGCCGGCGCCGTTCGGCCCGAGCAGTCCCAGCCATTCGCCGGCGGTCACATCAAGGCTCAACTCCCGCAGCACGGGCGCGCCGGGCCGGTATGAGACCGAAAGGCGGTCGATGGCCACGCTCATGCCACGTACCGCCTGCTGGTGCGTAGAACGACCATGAAAAAGGGTGCTCCGACGAACGCGGTTATCACACCGATCGGGAGTTCGGCCGGGCTGGCCACGGTACGGGCGGCCAGGTCGGCAAGGATGAGGAACGCCGCGCCGGCCACCGCCGAGATCGGTATCAGGGATCGGTAGCTGACGCCGACAAGCAGCCTGATGGTATGGGGGATCACGATGCCGACGAACCCGATCAGCCCGCTCACGGCCACGGCCGCGGCCGTGGCCAGAGTGGCGAGAACCACCACTGTCGTCCTCACCCGGAGGGCCGATATCCCCAGACTGTCCACCTCCTCGTCCCCCACGCTCATGACGTCCAGCAGCCGCCTGTGCAGGACCAACCCGGTGCCACATATTGCCGCGTAGGGGATCAGTACCAGCACCTCACTCCATCCGGTGGTGGCCAGCAGGCCGAGGATCCACGAGTAGACCTGCCGGATGGTGTCGGCGTTGCGCTGCAGGATGTAGGTCTGGACGGCTGTGAAGAAGGCGGCCACCGCCACCCCGGCCAGGATGAGCGAGACCGCGCTCCTTCCTCCCATCGACCGTCCCATCGCGTAGGTCAGCGCAACGGCCACCGAGGCGCCGACGAATGCGGCAAGCGGCAGCAGCAGTGAGCCGGTACCGGGGACCATGGCGATCACCACCGTGGCCCCGAGGCCGCCCCCGGCGGCTACCCCAAGGAGGTAGGGATCCGCCAGCGGGTTGCGGAAGACCCCCTGGTAGGAAGCTCCCGCCAGCGATAGCAGGCCTCCGACGAGGCCTCCGAGCGCCACCCGGGGGAGGCGGATCTCCCAGATGATCGCCTGCTGGATCGAAGTGAGTGTCGAGGGCCTGCCTGCGAGCCCGGCGCCGAGCAACTCGCCGATCACCTGCCCGGGGCCTATCCCGGCAGGCCCTACCGTGATCCCGGCCAGCACCGCGCCCACTAGAACCGCCAGCATCGTGGCCAGCCATCCCCACCGGAGGCGGGCAGGCTGGAGACTGGCGGCTGGCTGACCCATCGATCCTCAACCGGCCTCGGACAGGGTTTGGAGGGTCTGTCCGATGAGCCTGACGAACTCGATCAGCCGTGGCCCCCAACGGCTGGAGATATCGTCATCGACCTCGAACAGGTACCCGTTGCGAATTGCCTGCAACTCGTCCCATCCAGGTCGTTCAGCGATAGAGGCGGCGCTGGTCCCGCACCAGACCGCGCAGCCGTAGAAGATGATGTCCGGGTCCTCCTCGAGGATGTACTCGGCGGACAGCTGCGGGTAACCGTACCCGTCGGGATCGGCCGCGTCCGCGATGTTCTCCAGCCCGAACAGGCCGTAGACGGTGCCGATGAACGTGCTCGACGTGGCGGAGAAGAAGGTGTCCGAGATCTCGTGGTAGAAGGTGAGGCCGAGGCCGGGGTCGGCGTACCGGTCTACGAGCCCGGCGATCTCCACCTGGATCGACGCGACCAGGTCCTCGGCCGCGCCGGTGTGTCCGGTGGCCATCCCGACCTGGAGCATCTGGCGGTAGGCGTCGTCCAGGCTCAGCGCAGCTTCGTGAATGAGCACAGGGATGCCCAGGGCTTCGAGGCCGGACGCTGTCTCCTCGGGGTTCCCCGACATCACCACCAGGTCCGGTCCGTAGGCGGCGATCGCTTCGAGGTTGGGACGGAAGCCGCTCAGCTCGGTGACCGGCGCCTCGGGCGGGTAGTTCGAGAACTCGTCTACCGCGATCACCTGGTCACCGGCCCCGACCGCGAACAGCATCTCGGTGGCGGTGGGTGACAGCGAGACGATCGCTGCCGGTCGTTCCGGAATGACAACCCCGGCGACAGTGACCGGGAAGATCGCCGCCTCGGTGGTCGTTGTGGTCGGAGCCGCCGTTGTGGTCGTCGTGGGTGCTGTCGTGGTGGTCGGAGCCGCCGTCGTCGATGTGGGACCGGTTGTGGTGGGCGCCACGGGGGGAGTGGTGACCGCGCCGGTGGTCGTAGTGCCCAGGGTCGTGCTCGCCTGGGTGGTTGCCGTTTCCTGCCCGCCGCACGCCGCGGCGAGCAGCAGGATTACGACTAGGAGCTGTGTCCGCCGCATAGAAAAACATCCTCCTTGATCGGAGGATGAAGAGAGATCGTCCGGGTTCTCGTTACCGAGCCCCTGCACGACCAACCCTTCCTCCGAGAGCTGATTCGTGACCATGGGGTCAGGCGGCCTGGCTCATCCTCCCTATACGTAGAGAGGCATGACAGTTGCGGGACAGCGCCGGGCTTCCACCGGACTTCGCTGTTCCCCATGGCGCCCGGTTGTCTCTCCGGGCCGCTGCGGACTATAGCCGGGTTGGCGGCTGGTGGGAGTTGCCCGCTTTCCTGGACACTTCGCGATGGGTTATCACCAGGGCGAACTCCACGGGGTCTCGTTTCGTAGTCGGCGGGCGGTTGGTACCCATGGCGAAGCGGACTCGCACAGTGTTGACAAGATCGGGAACTACGAGATCGCAGGCTAATTATCGACGAACGACTATCGACTACCGATTAGAAACTACTCAACTAGGCAGAGAGGGTCGACGTCAGCCGGATCGCTACGCCGGACGCCCTACCGGTGCGGCTCACAATGAGTCGAGAGAGACGAGATCCCCGCCTTTCTCCACGCTCCTGTGCACTGCTACGGCGATCTTGGTGACTTCAAGACCGTCCTTCCCCGACGGGTAGGCGCCATTCAATGATTCCAAGTCGGCGACTCCGCGCTCGAGCATCGTCACGTTGGTGACGAAACTCTCGATGGAGTCGATGGCATATCCCGAATACCGCGAGGTACCGGCCTCGGTGCTCTCCTTGAAGAGTCCCAGGTTGGGAGTCAGCATCGAAGCGGGCCCACCGGGAATGCTGCTCACAAGACCGCGCGCTCCACGATCCTGACTGTCGACCGTCATCCATCCGTCGGATCCGACCACCTTGATCCCCTGGTTGACGATCGCCTCGTTGCCGGCGGGTATGTGCCAAGCGGAATCGACCGTGAAGCTGACGCCACCGGGAAAAATGATCTTCGCTTGGATCGAATCGTACGTGTCGAGCCCGAGCGACTTCAGCCGCTGGGCAATGCCGGTGGCAGAAACAGCTAGAGCATCCTGGCCGACCAGCCAGCGAATGAGGTCGAAGTAGTGAACGCCGACGAACCATGCCGGCGACGAGTTGGATGCCCACGACGGGAGCCAGTCCATTGGAACTTCGATGCGGTCTTCCATCCAGGCATATCCGTACTGGATGTCACCGATGCCCCCGGACTCCACGATCCGCTTGAGTTCAGCGTGATACACGTCATGGCGTTTCATGAAATCCACCTGGAGCAGCACGCCGGACTCGT
>LXNI01000370.1_pt1 | contig 53877 bp, 45 predicted proteins | sample 809091 | NCBI WGS metagenome assembly LXNI01 (sample SAMN04870527, study PRJNA318959) | sponge metagenome | biome: 01000161; feature: marine sponge reef; material: water | host: Sarcotragus foetidus | place: Greece: Milos, Mediterranean Sea | collected 2013-05-29 | depth 5-7 m
CCCTCCCGGATTCCCGAGCTTCCCCCGCATGCCTGTAGTCATGCTCCTCCAACTCGGCGCTCCGACATTATGCTGGTGCAAATGAACACCCCAAAACCATCTGCTGTATGCCGGGAATAGTGTCTGTTTGATAGCATCGTATGGGGTGGCTGCCCCGAAACCCGGGTTTAGATTGTGTTTGATGGGAGCCTGATCTGCCTTTAGCCAAAACTGATGTCAATATAACCCGATGTGTGCTCCAGGTGGTTCTACATGGTAGCAGTCTGACTGGAGGATCCTGGTAATCCGACCAGAAGAGTCTCTATCCTGTCCTTAAAAACTTTATCCGGGTCGCTGAACTGAATACCGACTCCCGCAGAATGTGGACTCTTGACCCCTTTCCCGGCAATCCAGACAACTTTACCGGCTATGGGTATTTTTTCAGATTCATCCAGCAAATCCAGAAGTATGAGAACTTCGTCTCCGAGTTCATACCCGGTCCTGTTTTCGACAAACAGCCCACCATTTTTAATAAAAGGCATATAACAGTTGTGTAAGGCAACCTTGTTTCTGATCGCCAGTGGGATCATGGTCTTTTTTCTATCTCCGCGTAATCTGCTCATGTTATCTGTCCACAATGTTTGATTTCCGCAAACATCTACCGCCAGGTTTGGATAACAAGAGTGTTCGCAAATGACCTGTAAGGAATACTGCACTTTGTCAGGCTATTCTACAAACCAGGTGGACGGGTATCCTGTCCTTTACATGAGATCAGCAATGACTCTATCAACAGTTGCGGATTTGGGTTTGATGTACTCTCCAGATCACTTAGGATCTGGTATATTTTGTCGCTTAATGTAAAGAGATTTTCAACACCCAGATTCGTCCCCAACTGTCTGATAACCTCAAGTGAATCTCCATTTGCAAGGATTACCTGATCACCGGTCATCAGGTATTTAACCGTATCGTCAACAATACTCTGAATCGATCGGATCACTTCCTGTGGCTCATATTTCAACAGGGATTCACTGACATCAAGACTAGTCACTTTCCCCAGCAACAGCCTGTGAATGGAAGACATTACTTCTCTTCTTCTGCCCATGTAATCATCGTTGATATCCCGCAGTACTTTCAGCGGCGAACCGCCTGCCACTGCCAGGGCCTGCTTCAGGTCCAGTGACACATCACCTTTTTCCCTTAACCATGACAATGCCATATCAACAGCAGGCATCGTAAAGGAAAGATATTGACATCGACTCATGATGGTCGGCAAAAGACGTGTGGGCTGGTCCGAAACCAGAATGAACAAGGTGTTCGGTGTGGGTTCTTCCAAACATTTTAACAGCGCATTGGCTGCCTGTAAGTTCATCTGTTCCGCTGGATAAAGAAGTGCCACCTTCTCGCCCCCCTGCCCTGAGGTCTGTGCAACCCACTGGTTCAACAGACGTATCTGATCAATCAGGATTTGTTTTGAATCCTCCGGTTGAATCACCAGGAAGTCTGGATGAGTATCGGCATGCAGAAGATGGCAGGAAGAACAATCATTGCATTGTCTGAAATTACCGTCACTGTCCATAACAGGTTCCCTGCAAAGCTTTGAGGCAGCCAGTGTATGGGCGAATATCCGCTTACCGAGGTCAGGAGACCCGATCAGCAACAAGGCGTGTGGTTGACGTCCGGAATGCCGTTGCTTACGAACCTGCGTCCATTGTGCTTTATGCCAGGGGAGGTCTGTCATCAATGATTCTGATTCAGAAATTTATTAATAAAGTGTTCCAGTTCTACACGAATGCGTTGTTGTACCTGTGTGACCGTTCCTGACCCGTCGACGACATGGCTACGGGTTTCCGACCCGGCTCGGGAGAGGAATACTTCACGTACCTGTTCAAAGAACAGCAATTTCTCGTTTTCAAAACGGTCAACTGTCTCAGCTGGTTCAATTGACGTCTTTTCTCCTGACTCCCCGGCCAAAGACTGTGCATTTTGTTTTCGTCTGGCAGCACGCTCCAGACCCACACCTGCCGGCAGGTCAAGTATGAAAGTGCAATCCGGTACAAGACCACCCAGTGTCAATTTCTCCAGTTGTGAGATGGTTTCAAGTTCAATACCCCGGCCACCACCCTGGTAGGCATAACTTGAATCGGTAAAACGATCACAAACTACCCATTGACCGGCTGCCAAAGCCGGTTCTATCACCGTTTGTACATGTTCCGTTCTGGCAGCAAACATCAGCAATAACTCGGTCATTGAACACATTGATGAGTGCAGCAGGAGTTGACGCAACTTTTCTCCCAGGTGGGAGCCTCCTGGTTCACGTGTAGTAATACAAGGCAAATCCCGCTCTGCAAGCAACAGCTCAATTGTCCTGACACTGGTTGACTTACCAACTCCTTCAAGACCTTCAAGCGTAATCAATGCACCTCGTTCAGACACTGACATGGTTTTCAATACTGCTGTTGTGTACTTCGATAGTCTTTTCTTCTCCCCGATCTTTGATAACGTTCCACGGCGGCATTATGTTCTCCAAGACTTTTTGAAAAGTAACTCGACCCATCTCCCTTGGCTACAAAATAAAGATACTCTCCCGCTGCAGGATGTAATGCAGCCTGAATGGACGCGAGTCCAGGCATTGCAATTGGCGTTGGCGGTAATCCTGCATGAACGTAGGTATTATACGGGGTATCTTCTTTTAAATGCCGCAGAAGGAGATCACCCGTATACCTGCTTCCCAATCCATAGATCACTGTGGGGTCGGATTGAAGCCTCATCCGTTGTTCAAGCCGGTTGAAAAAAACCCTGGCCACCCTGCCCCGATCATCGTTCACTCCAGTTTCTTTCTCGATCATGGATGCGATTATAAGCGCTTCGTATGGAGTTCCGATCAAATTTCCCACTGAACGTCCCGGCCAGTTCTCATCGAGAACCCGGATCATTTTCCTGTGTGCCTGTCTGAGAATATCAATATCGGAATCACCACTGGTATAGTGATAGGTATCCGGGAAAAACCAACCCTCCGGGTGCATTCCGGGTTTACCCAGTAGAGTCATAATGCCAAGGTCTGTTTCGCTGGAAATCTGCTGATGAATCTCCGGTTCTGCATCCAGAGCCTTCCGCCAGTCCGCGAATGTCCAGCCTTCAACGAATGTGATCCCCCACTCCATAACCTTCCCGGATCGCAGCAAGGCCAGCAACTCCCGGGGTGAGTTCACTTCAGAAATGTCATATTTGCCAGCTTTTAACTGACCTTGGGACTCCGTCATCATGGCATAAAATCTGAATATTACTGCCGGCATATTAACGATACCAGCATCCACAAGGTTATTAGTAATTCTGTACAGGGATGCTCCGGAGGCAACCAGATAGGTCTGATTCGAGGAGACAATTAAAGGTGAATTTATCAATCGGTAACAATAATACGTACCGGAAACGATCACCAGCACCACTACGATAAACAGAATTACCATTATGCGATGCATAAGAAATCCAATTCAGCCACAAACCAATGCAGTCAATCCTGCCCGCATCAATCAAGTGCCTTGACAATCAAGGTGCCATTGGTGCCACCAAATCCAAAGGAATTACTGAGAGCAGCGTCAAAATTGAATTCTCTGGCAGTGTGGGGAATATAGTCCAGGTCACAGGCATCATCCGGGTTGTCAAGGTTGATGGTCGGCGGCGCCACCTGGTGATGCAGACTCAGGATACTGATGACGGCTTCAATGGAACCTGCAGCACCAAGCGTATGGCCAATCATCGATTTGGTGGAGCTGACGGCGACGTTGCAGGCATGATTTCCCAATGTCGTTTTTATCGCTATTGTCTCAGCAATATCCCCAAGGGGTGTAGAGGTCCCATGGGCATTGATATAGCCGATTGCTTCTGCATTCAATTTCGCATCCCGCAGTGCATTTTCCATCGACATAACAGCGCCTGAGCCATTCACTGACGGAGAGGTCATATGGGTTGCGTCCGAACTCATACCAAAACCGGCAAGCTCACAATAGACCCTGGCGCCACGGCGTTTTGCATGTTCGTATTCTTCGAGCACAATGACTGCCGCTCCGTCGCTCAACACGAATCCATCACGGTCCCTGTCCCACGGTCGGCTGGCTTGTTCTGGATTTTCGTTGCGGGTAGACAGCGCTTTCATGGCTGCAAAGCCAGCCATAGTTGTTGGCGAAGTGGATTTTTCAGCACCACCGGCAAGCATTACATCCACATCGCCACTGGAAATCAAACGGGCTGCAACACCGATGTTGTGGGTGCCAGTGGTACAGGCTGTAGTAATGGCGATATTAGGGCCCTGGAGTCCAAACATGATGGAAAGATGACCAGCAATCATATTGATGATGCTGGAAGGGACAAAGAAAGGAGAAACTCGACCCGGTCCACGATTCAATATCACATCATGGCAGGTTTCGATAGTAACGATACCCCCTATGCCCGACCCAACTGCGACCCCGATTCTGTGTCTGTTTTCGTCAGTGACCTCCAGACCTGAGTCGCGAATGGCCTGGATACCGGTAACCAGCCCGAACTGAATGAACCCATCCATACGTCTGGCTTCTTTTGGCGGTAGAAAATCTCCAACATCGAAATCCGGGACAGCGCCACCAAAACGAACCGGATAGTCCTGAACGTCAAATGAGGTAATGGGTGAAATACCACTTCCCCCGGCCAAAAGACCTTCCCAGGAGCTATCAAGAGAAGCTCCCAGCGGCGTTATCATACCAAGACCCGTTACCACGACCCTCCGATTACTCAAGCCCATTCCCTTTCATATTAGACGTGTTGTATTCATTGCCACACATTACAACCACATATACCTGACAGATTCAATAAATTCCATTGATTGGCAGTTCACAGGAAAACAAAAGCCGCATCAGGGTAAGAACAATGCGGCTTTAAGAGATTCTGTTTCGATACTACGTGTGGGCTTCAACGTAGTCCATTGCTTCTTTGACAGTAGTAATTTTCTCAGCTTCTTCGTCAGGAATTTCTGTTTCGAATTCTTCCTCCAAAGCCATTACCAACTCAACGGTATCCAGTGAATCTGCACCGAGGTCTTCAACAAACGAAGCTTCCGCGGTGATCTCCTCTTCTTTAACGCCAAGTTGTTCACAAACCAGTTTAATTATACGTTCTTCTGTTGTGCTCATGCCTGGTTACTCCAAAATAATCGCAGCTATTGCTGCACTAGTTAATGTAATGCCAGTTAACTGATCGAGTATCCTTACAGAAAACCGGATCGAAAAAAACTGACGTTGATTTGAAACTATCAACCCATATACAAACCGCCGTTAACATTAATTGTCTCGCCGGTGATATATCCCGCCTGACTACTGACAAGAAATGCTACCAATGCAGCAATATCCTCACCTTTACCCAGACGACCGGCGGGAATGCGAGCCAGCAATGCTGACTTCTGATCTTCACCGAGATCACTGGTCATGTCGGTTTCGATAAAGCCTGGTGCGATGGAATTGACTGTAATGTTCCTGGAACCCAGTTCAAGCGCCAGAGAACGGCTATAACCTTCCATACCTGCCTTGGCGGCTGCGTAATTACTCTGACCTGCATTACCCATTCTCGAAACGACAGAACTGATGTTAATAATCCTACCCCATCGAGCCCTGATCATACCACGCAGACAGTTTCTGGTAACTTGATAAATCGAGTTCAGATTAGTATCCAGAACAGATTGCCACTGATCATCATTCATTCTCAAGGCAAGGTTGTCCCGGGTGATACCGGCATTGTTTACCAGTATGAGTGGTGTTTCAAAATCCGCCTTTATGGAAGTGAAAAAACTGGTAATGGACTCCACCTGCGATACATCCAACACATAACCTTTACCCTTTCCGTTCAATTCGTCAGTAATGCCTTTGGCTCCTTCCAGGGATGTTGCTGTGCCTATTACACCAATACCATCATTGGCAAGTCTCTGGGCAATGCTCCTGCCAATACCACGGCTGGCGCCCGTTACAATGGCATTAGTATTCATTCCTGACATTAATCCAATTCCAGAAGGATGTTATTCAGACTATCCAGTGATGAAATATTGCCTGACTGTACGGATTTATTGATGCGGCGACTCAGTCCAGACAAAATCCTGCCCGGGCCGCATTCGATGATTCGGTCAATACCTGTATCGATGATTCTTTGAATGGTGTCTGTCCATAGTACTGCACTCGAAATTTGTGCTACCAGGTTGGCTCTGATTGTTTCGGTATCAGTCGAGAAGTCAGCGTGAACGTTCTGGATAACCGGAATCTCCGGTTTATTGAGAGGAACATCCGTCAGCAAAGATTCCATGTTGTCAGCAGCGGGCTGCATCAGCGCACAGTGGAAAGGGGCACTGACGGCGAGTTGCATTGCACGCCTGGCTCCTGCTTCCTTGCAGGCATCAACCACTCGCTTCAGTGCTCCCACATGACCAGCCACTACCACCTGACCAGGTGCATTGAAGTTTGCCGCCTGGATCACTTCCCGGCCGGCATGTTGATTGCAAAGTTGAATAACCTGTTCATCTTCAAGGCCTAGTATCGCAGCCATGCTGCCCTCACCCAATGGCACAGCAGACTGCATGAACCGGCCACGTTGGCGGACAATATCAACAGCATCTTCAAATGCCATGACCCCGGATGCAACCAGGGCTGAATATTCACCAAGACTATGACCAGCAACCACTGCTGGGGCATCAAGTCCTCTATCCCTGGCCTGAAACCATAGTGCAAGACTGGCAGTCAACAACGCCGGTTGGGTAAATTCAGTCTGGTTGAGTCTTTCTTCCGGACCATTCTGCACCAGGTCCCAAAGATCATAACCCAGAATTTCTGATGCCCTGTTGAAAACCGGGGCAGCTTCGTCGGCCAGATCGCTCAACATGCCAACATGTTGAGACCCTTGCCCCGGGAAGACAACAGCATACTTGCTCATAGAGACTCACCTGGATTTGCAGAATCCGGGATATAATTACTCGCTGTCATCATTCTGATGGACAAATTTCTTCCCGCGATAGTATCCGTCTGCAGTCACATGATGCCGTCGATGGATTTCACCCGTAGCAGGATCTTCGGACAATGTCGGTCTGCCAAGAGAATCATGCGACCTGCGTTGCCCGCGTCGTGACCGGGTCACCTTGTTTTTCTGAACTGCCATGGTTCACTCCACGTTAATCTTTCATCAATTTCGATAATCCGGCAAAGGGCTGCCGGGTCAAATTCCCGGATTCGCTGCTGGTACTGACGGTACATCCGGATGACTCATGTCGAGGCGCCATCGGCAGTCCCAGAATCAATTCATCTTCGAATATGTCCACCGGATCAACCAAAGCGGAAGTTACTACAATTCCATCTTTGGACGGTGTCAGTGAATCCAGTGCTTCCCTGTCTCTGACCAGTATTGTCCGTACCTCAACTGCAACCTCATAGTCCAATAATTCAAGACATTTCTGACACAACAGTTGAACCCGGACTGCCGCCGAGCCAATTGCTTCAATTTGTTCCTGCATGTCCTTTCGAAATCCCAGACTTACGTCTACATAAAGATCTTTTTCAGTTACCAGTGAAGCAAATCTGGAAAACCTCCACAGCGCAATAGTGCCCTGTATCGTATTTCCTTCTTCAACTGTTCTGCTGAAATTGATCTTTTCCGGAAGGGACCCTGCTAACATACGGGGCGCATCTTAGTGATCAGACCCGAAACTGTCAAAGGAAATCGTCAATACATGCCTGCCACCACTATTATACTCGGGTCAAATTCCCGTATGCGCCGGGAACTCCTGGAACGTTTGCAAATACCCTTTATTCAGACCTCACCACTGTATGAGGAAATCAAAATTCCCGGTGAATCAGCAACAGACATGGCTCTGAGACTCGCGGAAGGTAAAGCCAGGTCCTTAACCGTTGATCACCATGAGAAATACATCATCATCGGCTCCGATCAGGTGGCGCATGTCGACGGGACGGTGTTATTCAAGCCGGGCAATCATGATAGGGCTGTCAGGCAGTTGTTGCAGTCTGCAAACCGTTGGGTAACTTTCACTACGGCTGTGTGTCTTCTTGATGATAATAATAAATCAGTTTCCGGTGTGGAGGAGTACCAGGTCAAATTCCGGCAATTGACACACCGGGATATTGAGCGATATCTCGAATTGGAACAACCCTATGAAAGTGCCGGCAGTCTCCATGCCGAATCCCTGGGTATAACGCTGCTTGAAAATACCAATGGCAGGGATATCACAACATTGTATGGCCTGCCGTTAATGTTGTTGCAGGACCTTTTTCTGCAACTGGGGATAGACTTTGTTGACCTGAGATAATTTTGATTCGATCAGATTTATTGTAGTATTTACTTTATATAATCATCCCATATTATTGTTAAATATATTCTTTTCTAAACTTTCAAACCTGGGATCCACCGGAGCGATAACGGTAAATCCTGGAAAATCTTCCAGATCGGGAATTTCAAGACGACTGGCATGCAACATCAGTCGGTGATTCTTCAGATACTGCAGAGCTCTGGCATCAGCCTCGAGGTCACCATACCGTTTATCTCCCACAACAGGATGTCCGGTATACCTGCAATGAACCCTGATCTGATGTGTTCGCCCGGTAATTGCTTCAGCCTCCAGCAAGGAGAAATTACCACTTCGCGCCAAAATCCTGAAATCAGTGATCGATGGCTTACCCATGGAGGATACTCTGGACACTCGTTCTCCATTTTGCAGTGTATTCTTGACGATGGGGGCATCTACCCGTGTTATTTTGCCAGGCCAGCAACCATGGACAATGACCCGATAATACTTCCCAAGATCCGATCGGGTACGAAATGCCTGCTGCATGATGCGCAGATATCGCCTGTTTCTGGCAATCATCAAACAACCGGATGTGTCACGGTCAAGACGGTGCATCAACTCAAGCTTCTCATCCGGAAGACAGGCACGAAGAGATTCAATGGCGCCAGACGAAATCCCACTGCCACCATGGACAGCCAACCCTGCCGGCTTATTAATTACATAGATTACTTTGTTCTCATAAATTATTCTTTTTATTAAATCTTTTTCATATTTTTTTGATACCGTGCGGTTGCCGGTTCGCACAGGTGGGATACGTAATTGATCACCGGAGACCAGTCTGGTATCAGCGCGGACACGTTTCCCGTTGATACGGACCTCACCTTTACGGATCAATCGGTATATTCTTGACTTGGGCACACCTTTCAACACCCGTAATAGATAGTTATCCACTCGCTGACCATCATAATCATCCTGGATGACCACTTTCTGGACATTGGTTTTACCGGATCTTCCTGAGTCTTTGGCAGAAATCATTGCTTGGATAAATCACTACTTTCAGCTATAGTACGCCTCAGGCTGGCACATGAACAATTTGAACAGCCTTATCTGAGTGTTAGACAGTTGTGTCAGGAACAGTTGTGTCAGGACAAGCATACATCGACACCAGATTTAACAGGACCCGGCAGGAAAGTTACCTGCCGGCTGGAAATTAACTGCAATCACAAAGATTGCGAATGTTATCGTCAAAACAACAGAACAATTCAAGGGAGTACAGATTATTTTAATGTACTCTTTATCAAAGGACTCTATATCAGGGAAACGATCATCACCCCCGGTACATCGGGCGTTTCCCAATACGACACTGTTGAAACACCTGTCATGAAAGAAAAATTGAGGTCAAGTTCAGTAAACGCCTGAAGACGTTATGTCAGGATTTGACGATATCCATTCGCCAATGATTGCGCGGATAGAGTGATATCGTAATGAAACGTATGTTAATCAACGCAACTCATAATGAAGAGTTGCGGGTTGCCCTGGTGGACGGGCAGAAGTTATATGACCTGGATATAGAAAGCCGGGATAGAGAACAGAAAAAAGGTAATATCTACAAAGCCCGGATTACCCGGGTTGAACCCAGTCTGGAAGCTGCATTCGTTGATTTCGGTGGAAATCGGCACGGCTTCCTGCCACTCAAGGAAATATCTCGAGAGTATTTCTCCATACCCCCATCAAAGATCAAGGGGCGTATCAATATTCAGGAAGTTGTCAAGGAAGGCATCGAACTGGTAGTCCAGGTGGACAAGGAAGAGCGAGGTACCAAAGGCGCCGCTTTGACCAGCTTCTACAGCCTGGCGGGACGTTATCTGGTCCTGATGCCGAACAACCCCCGTGCCGGTGGAATTTCCAAACGTATCGACGGTGAAGAACGTGATGAATTGAAGACTGTAATGTCTAACCTGGAGATACCAAAGGACATGGGTGTGATCATCCGTACCGCTGGTCTGGGACGAAGTGCAGAGGAGCTACAGTGGGACCTGGACTACCTGCTGCAACTGAATCAGGCGATCAGAAAAGCAACTGAAAATGGCAAGAGTCCATTCCTTATCTACCAGGAAAGTGACGTCATTACACGTGCCATACGAGATAATCTTCGTAATGATATCGGCGAAATTCTTATCGACACAGAAGACGCCTGTCAGCAGGCAGTCGAATTTGTCGAGAAAGTCATGCCTCAGTATAAAAGCCGTATCAAGCGCTACGACAGCGATGTCCCCCTGTTCAACCGCTATCATATTGAGGGTCAGATCGAAACAGCATTCCAGCGGGAAGTTCACCTGCCTTCGGGTGGATCCCTGGTCATTGATCCAACAGAAGCATTGGTATCCATCGATATCAATTCCGCAAGGGCTACCCGCGGTTCAGATATCGAGGAAACAGCATTGACGACCAATCTCGAAGCTGCTGAAGAAATCTGCCGGCAATTGAGATTGCGCGATATTGGCGGACTGATTGTGATTGATTTTATAGACATGAGCGCCACCAGGAATCAACGGGAAGTTGAGACCCGGTTGCGCGATTCGCTTCAGGTAGATCGTGCCAGAGTTCAGATTGGTCGTATTTCCAGATTCGGTTTGCTGGAAATGTCACGTCAGAGACTGCGCCCATCATTGGGAGAAACCAGCGGTATCGTCTGTCCCCGATGCAGTGGTCTTGGGACGATCAGGGATGTTGAGTCTTCGTCACTTGCCGTTATTCGTATCGTCGAAGAGGAATCACTGAAAGAGACCAGTTCAGAAATCAGGGCTTTTCTTCCGATTGCCGTGTCTTCATATCTGTTAAATGAGAAACGAAATGTGTTGAGTGAGATAGAACAGCGAAACAATGTTCGAATAGTCGTTGTACCGGACCCCGAAATGCAGACACCTCACTATCGGGTGGAACGGATAAGGGACAACAACGCTGAAGAAGCTGCCGTCAGTTATGAAATCTCCAGTGTCAAGGAAGAGGTATTACCTCACCGGGACAACCGGGCGGTAAGTGTGGAGGAAGCGGCTGTCAAGTCTCTCAACCCTTCCCTTCCCCCGAAACCAGTACAGAAACCAGTACAGAAACCAGTCAAAAAATCCGGACTCCTGGTACGGTTAGCTCAGCTGTTTCAGATTAATACTCAAACTTCGGGAAAAGTTGCGAAAATTTCAACAAAGTACAAACGCGATAACGCCAAAACTGAAACCAGACGTGGTAATGGCAGAAAACAGCAAGCGAACAGAAAACACGATGACCGGGGAAATCGAAGGCCTCGTGAACGTCAAAAGGATAGTAAAGAAACAGAGAATAAGTCTAAAAACAGGCAGAACAGGGAAAAACGGCAGACAGGAGACAGCCGGTCCCGGCCAGATGATAAAAGAAATCAGGGACAGCGGGAACGGGGACAACAAAAACAACGCAGTCGCCGTCAATCACCGGAACGGACCCAGGAGCAGAAAACCAAACAGTTGGAATCAACTGTACCTGAAAACAACAGGCAGAAAACCCGGGAAAGCGAACGCAAACCCAAAGAATCTCCAAAGGAATACGTAAACCGGGATCAATCTGAGGTAACCAACGTCGAGAGTAGTATTAAAGACATCTCACCGGTTGAAGAGACCAGGATTGAAACTGCAAGTGTGATAGAAGAAACCAGACGACCATCCGAACGGGGACAGGCAGTAAATGATCCCCGCATCAATCCAGTAGACGTTGTCACAGGCTCCGTATTGATGGAAACACCTCCCCGGGTATTACCCGAGGTTCTTGAATACATCGAACAAGATGTCAGCGAAGGACACCCAAGCACCCGTGGGCGGGCAGAGAATGATCCAAGAAATTTGGACATGGTGGAAGCCATTTCCACTATCGACCCGGAATCAACTGCTGTTTTGAAGGATGGAGAGGATAACCAGGCCGAAGAAGTGGCATAGGCTGATTAACACGCCACCGGCGATGATTTATCCGGAAACCAGTATTACCGGCTCCACTGCAAGTTGAATTCCGAAATGATCACAAACCCGTGACTGTACCCTGTCGGCCAGCTTCAGTATGTCCTGGTTGTCAGCATGCCCTCGATTGATCAGTACAAGGCTGTGTTTATTGGATACCATTGCGTCCCCAACACTGCTCCCCTTCAAATCCGCCAGTTCAATCAACTGTGCGGCGGATAGTTTGATCATCCCATTCGGTTGAGTATTGCCGGATATAACAGGATATAAACGTTGTAGTTCCTGGTATTGCCGAGTACTGATTATGGGGTTTTTGAAGAAGCTGCCAGCATTGGGTGACTTCGCGGGATCTGGTAATTTTTGCTGCCTGAGACGACATATTGCTGCACTGACCTGCGAGGCAGTTGGATTCCCATGTCCAACAGCATCCCTGATACCCGGGTATTCCAGATTGGGTTCAAAATGGGTTTTCAATCGTAATGTGACCGAGGTAATAATGTATCTGCCAGGAGTCTCTCTGAACAGACTGGTCCGATATCCAAATGCACACTCCGCCTTGCTGAATGTCCGCATCTTGCAGTTCAGGGTATCGGCAGCACGCAATTCGAGTAAAACCTGTGACAATTCCTGACCGTAGGCTCCGATATTCTGTACCGGCGCCGCACCGACAGAACCGGGTATCAGGGAAAGATTCTCAATGCCATGAAAGCCATGCCGCAACGTGCTTGTCACCAGGTTATGCCAGTTCTCACCAGCCTTGGCAATGACACAGGGTGATTGCATCCTGATACCCCGTATATCCACATGAACAGTCAGTCCAGGCAGATATTCCGGCAACACAATATTACTTCCTCCTCCAAGGATGTTGAGGCGAAGCTCATGTTCCCTGGCGTAGTCAATGGCAGCAAGGAGCGATGTCTCATCCTGTACGCGGCAGAATTGTTCCGCCGAGCATTTCAGATGCAGCGTATTCAGTTGCTGCAGTTCTTTTTGTTCCAATAGTTGAATAAGTTATTTCTCTTTGGTTGTCATGCCCGCTACCCTGTCAGAGGCAATGTCGGCAATTTCGCACATATCATCATCCGTCCTGTTCAACAAATTCGATAACTCGTTGCAGGTCCTGCTCTGTATCTACTCCCGGGGGGATTGGCATGCAACTTTGGCCGGTATGGATTCTGACACCATGAATCAGAATACGAAGCTGCTCCAGTTTTTCAACCTCTTCGATTGCAGCAGGGCTCCAGGTTACATACCGGTTCAGAAAAGAAACCCGGTATGCATATATTCCCAGGTGTTTCTGCGCTCGAATCCCCGTTGGTAATGTCCTGGCCTTACTGTCTCTTGGCCAGGGTACTGGCGCCCGACTGAAGTACAGAGCACACTCGTCTTCCCCCGTGACTGCCTTGACAATATTCGGATTCACAAAATCCTCCAGACACTCGATCGGTTCAGACAGAGTAGCCACCTGAACCTGATGTAATTCAAGATTGGCAGCCACCTGATTGATGACTTCGGGTGGTATTAGTGGTTCATCACCTTGTATGTTGACCACTATCTGATTGTCTTCATATCCGAAAATTGACGCCACTTCCTGAATCCGGTCGGTACCCGATGGGTGGTCCTGTGAAGTCATACATACATTACCACCAAAACCCACTACTGCATCATAAACACGATGATCGTCCACTGCGACGACGACATCATTGGCAAGGCTCTTTAAAGCCTGTTCATAGACCCGTTGCACCATTGATTTACCGACAATGTCCAGTAGCGGTTTCCCCGGCAATCGTTGTGATGCAAAGCGGGCTGGAATGATGACTTTAAAGTCCACGGAAAGTCCTGAAGAAGGGATCCATCGTCACAGCTCTTCTTCGGTCAATTGTCTTGCCTCCGATTGCAGCAATACCGGGATATCATCCCTGATCGGAAAGGCGAGTCTTTCAACTGTGCAAACCAGTTCTTCAGCTTCTCGCCGGTATTCCAGTTCGCTTTTGCACACGGGACAAACCAGTATGCTGAGTAGTTTTGAGTCTATGGACATCACTCATACCTCTCCAGTTGATTTATACGGTCTTGAGTACGTTGACCCATACGGTTAATCACTGCATCCAGGAAGTTTTCGGGTAATCCGGCGGTGATCTCAAGATACCAGAAAGAATTATGGATTATTTCGAGATTCAATTCACGACACTTTGCCGCGTCCTTTTCGGTCATGATAATCGGAATGGAATCTCCGAAGGCCAGGTCCGCCAGTTGAAACCGATAGTGATCCGCAAATGGATGTTCAATCACCTCGTACCCAAGATTCTGCAGAGTATTGAAAAATCGCCTGGGGTCGGCTATGCCGGCAACGGCATGAACAAGTGGCGCAATGGGATCTTCGGGTGTTAACCGTTCTTCGGTAATCAGGTTTACAATATCTGTTGCAGCCAGCGTCATGACCTGATTCTGACAGGGTAAAGGTTTCACAGGAGACCCATTTGCGATCACAAAATCAACTTCTGCAAGCCGCTCTGGCGGCTCCCGTAAAGGTCCTTCCGGCAGACATTTACCATTTCCCAACCCTTTCCTGCCGTCGACAACGGCTATTTCCACATCCCTGTGCAACCGGTAATGCTGCATACCGTCATCGGCAATTACGACATCGCATCCATGGCTCTTTAATAGATACTCCACTGCCGAGACTCTATTCGGGTCCACCACTACCGGATGTTCAGTACGACGGGCAATCATCAGTGCCTCATCACCGGATTCCTCCGGGTTCGTCATTGATGTCACTTCCAATGGATATTCCGCGCCACCACCACCGTATCCCCGGCTTACCACACCAGGATGAAATCCCCTGCGTGCCAGTTGTTCGACCAGCCAGACCACCAGTGGTGATTTCCCCGTACCACCGACGCTTATATTACCCACTACAATAACGGGTACGGGTGGCTGCCATCGACGCTGATGTTTCACAATACGCCAACGCCTGAGCCCGCTCATCAATCGAAACAGGAAGCTGAATGGACTAAGCAGATTCAACCAGGATGCATTGTTATACCAGGCTTTTACCAGTGGATGGAAGTCCCATCCCCTGCCCTCCCCACGATAGTGTGTCGGCATTGTTGCCATATCAACAGCCTTTGCCGGTGGACTGGCATTATTGTCCTCTCTGTCGCTGTGAAAATTTTTATATGGCCCGTCTCTGGCGATCAACTCGGCATGAGTTCCTGTTTCAACAATCCTGCCTTCATCCAGAACAAGAATCCTGTCTGCATTCTCAATGGTGGATATGCGGTGAGCGATGAGGAACGTTGTACGTCCTTTTACAACCTCTTCAAGGGCCGATTGAATATAGCGTTCTGACACCGAATCCAGTGCAGACGTAGCTTCATCCATGATCAGAATCGGGGCGTCCTTGAGGAAAGCACGTGCGATTGCTATGCGCTGCCGCTGCCCTCCTGACAACAGTACACCATCATCACCAACGACAGTGTCCAGTCCATGCTCCATTTTAGAAATGAAGTCCCAGGCATAGGCTTTTTTTGCGGCACTTTCTATTTCAGCACGGCTTGCACCCTTTAACGAGCCATAAGCGATGTTGTTGGCAACCGTATCATTGAACAGGATAACTTCCTGGGGTACCAGCGCTATGTGACTGCGTACGTTGCCCAGTGTCAGTTGGGAGATTGGTTTGCCATCAACAAGGATTGAGCCACTCGATGGATCATAGAATCTTGGAATCAGACTGACCAGGGTACTCTTGCCACCGCCGGACCTTCCGACAAGCGCAATAGTCTCACCGGAAGCTACTTCAAAACTCAGATCCTGCAGTACAGGGGGATAGTCTTCACCATATCTGAATGAAACCCTGTCGAATACAACATTACCCTGTACAGTGGACAACACTTCGGTACCCGTGTCCTGTTCCACTTCCTGATCGAACAGGTCGAAAATATCTGCCGCTGCTGCAAGCCCTTTTTGCACCGTGGCATTAACTTCAGATAATTGACGAATCGGTTTTGCCAACATGCCGCTGAGTGTGATAAACATCACAACATCCCCGGTTGTCATATCCGAGAGTATTATCGGGTCCAGTAACAACCATACAAGACCGGCCAGGGCAACAGCTATCAGCAACTGTGTCACCGGGGTCGCGACGGACGCGGTCACAACCATTTTCATAGACTGGATCCGGTTGTCACGACTGACCCTGTTGAATCGTTTTCGTTCGTATTCCTCGCCCCCAAAAGTGCGAACAACCCGGTACCCCTGAATAGCTTCGGATGCCACATGGGTAACGTCACCCATTGACCCCTGAATTCTCTCACTGATTCTCCTGAACCTTTTCCCGGCATAGATCACTATTGCCGTAATGACCGGTGTCACAATGAAAAAAATCAGTGCCAGCATCCAGTTCAGATAGATGAGCATCGCAAGATAACCAACGACAAGCAATCCTTCCCGGATGATGACACGGACAGCATCCGTGGCGGCTCCTGTCACCTGATTGACGTGAAAGGTAGGCTTTGCAATAAGGTCCCCTGACCTGCTTCTGTCGAAGAATCTGCTGGGTAATTTAGTCAACTGAGCAAACAATTCACATCGCAGGACATGAACAAGATTAGTGGAGACGCGTGAAATACAGTAATTCCCGATAAATGTACCCACACCCCGAGAGAAGGCAATCGCCACCATGGCTATTGGTATCAGTGTCCGATCCAGCGAATCCGATTCACCAAACAGCTTGATGAGCACCTCTGTCTGTTCGGATTGAAGTGGACTCTTGCCACCCAGTGAATCTACGATATAACCGATCAGCCACACAAAAGCCACATTGGATATCGAGTACAGAAAAAAACCGACGATACCCAGGAGGAACACGAACTTGTACGGTATGACATAGGATAATAATCTGGCGTAAATCCTGGTGTCAGAATCTCGTTTGAGCATTGGATTTACTTCTCCCCGCCAAGTCTTGTGGCGATACTGAGGTGGGCAAATCCTGATTGACCCGCTGCATCCATTGCCATTACAACAGACTGGTGTGGTGTTGCCGCGTCCGCGATAATAGTCAACGGCATCGAGTTGTCACCATTACTTGCCTGCAGCAGTGCGTCCTTCAGAGACTCAAGGCTGGTGTTGATGAGTGCTGTACCATTGACGGCAAAATCTCCCTGACGGGTAATGGATACTTCGATCTGTTCCCTGGCAATGTTGACGTCTTCACTACTGGCTTCCGGCAAATCAATGGACAGATGCGACTCTCCGATAAAGGTGGTGGATACCATAAAGAAAATCAACAACAGGAAGACAACGTCAATCAGCGGCGTCAAATTGATTTCCGCTTCGGTCTTGATGCTGTGAGTGAATTTCACTGTCTGATCACCTGTGTATCTGCAGATTCTTCATCTGGCTGGTTCGTGCGATTACTGTTCAATACCTGCACCAGTTTAATCGCTTCCTGCTCCATCTGCTCCACCAGTTCGTCCACCCTTCTATGGAAGAAGCGATAAAAAAACAGACTGGGTATGGCGACGGTGAGACCTGCTGCAGTTGTAATCAGAGCTTCTGCGATACCACCCGCGAGAGCGGCCGCATTGCCGATACCTCCCAGTTTGATTTCGCTGAACACCTTGATCATTCCAATGACCGTTCCCAGCAATCCAAGCAACGGTGTAATTGATGCTACGGTACCCAGTGTATTCAGATATCTCTCAAGTTCATGGACGATATGATCAGCCACTTCCTCTATTCGCTCTTTCATCAAATCACGACCGAGTTGACGATTGGAAATACCTGCCGCCAGGATCTGCCCAAGAGGAGAACCACCGCGTAATGTTCGCAATCTTTCAGTATCCAGTTCATCGTTTCTGATCCAGTGCCAGACCTGTTCAGTCAGGTTGCGGGGTGCTATTTGCCGTGGGCGCAATGTCCAGAATCTTTCCGCACAGATTGCAGCGGTAATAATGGAACACAGGATGATTGGAATCATCAGCCAGCCACCGGCATACACAATTTCAAACACTCGATCAGGACCTCCGTAACCAGATGATTCCTACTCTATCATAAAACCCGCTGTTAACGATGTTTCAAGGCTTTTTCACTTCTTGAAAATACCAGTAAAATCAAGGGATTCTGATTATTTTGAATATTGCGAAGAACGTTTGGCCATCAGCCCGGCCAGCTGCCAGTCAAGCACCTTGATATGCTCACCGGGTTCAGGCGCTTCCTCACCTCTGTGGGCATGGACCTCTACGTGCAGTTTCAGTATTCCCGCAGAACCCAGGTCCAGTTTGTCATCTATTGTTACCACGGAGTCAAGAATATCCCCTTCGAAAACCGGTGCGGAATGATCGCATCGATACCACGCCAGAATACTCATCAGATTTGGAATTGCACGTGACAGTTGCGCTGCAGCCATGGAAATCGTGTGCCCTCCATAGACAAGACGCTTGCCATATACGCTGCGACCGGCATCGGTGTGCGGCATTGCGAGATTGAGTGTCATACGTGCGAGTTCCGGCGCGGAGGTTATCGTATCCCTGGCTTCGACAATAAAACTGCTGCCGGCGTGGTAGTCCTCATAGTGACAACCGGGAACCCGGCCCACATAGGCAGTGTAATCCCAATCCGGTACAGCATTGGCCAGATCGTCATCTGCAATTGTTTCCGGGATTGTATCTAAACTATCGTTCCTGCCGGTATCTGCATCCGGGGCACGGCAGGGAATCATGGGGCACCGCCAGAAGTGCATAACTGTTTCATCATGTTGATTGTGTACATGTATCTCCAGGACGATCATACCGGTAGCAGCACGTCCTTCCCTGATCCGGTTCTGACGTAACGCGATTAACCTGGTCTGTGTGGTCAACGTATCACCGATAAATACCGGTTTTCTGAATACCATCCCCCGATAAAACAAATTCCCTATAACGCGCTGCGACGGGACAGTACTCTGCCCAATGGCCATATTACCTACCAGGGACGAATTGGCGAGAAATGCATGCCGACCAGTGACGGCGAAAGATAGCGGTTTGTCCAGCGGCAACCTCAATCTGTCCGCAAACATTGCCTGATGCAAGGCAGCATAACCTTCAGTAAGTGTAACCGAGGGGACATTACTGAAGTCATCCCCTACATTGAAATCTTCGAACCAGGGGGGAGAAATCATCTGTTTATTCTCAGTAGAAATCCGCAAGGGAATTGGTTACATATTCCGCTATTGCCAGAGATGAAGTCAATCCAGGCGATTCTATACCATACAGGTGTACCATCCCTGGCAGTCCATGTTCATCGGGTGTTTGAATAACATAGTCTTTTACACTGTCGCCTGGTCCCTGCAACTTGGGACGAATGCCCACGTAACCGGGTGTCAACTGTCCATCCGCCAATCCAGGAAAGTAGCGTCGAACAGCTTCATAAAATGCATCCAGTCTGTCTTCTGAAACCGTGTAATCCTCGGCTTTGATATATTCAACATCCGGACCGAATTTAACCTGGCCAGCCAGATCAATCGTCGCATGAACACCCAATCCCGCGCCGGATTTTTCGGGTACAGGATAGATCAATCGATTGAAAGGCGGCTTGCCCGACATCGTGAAGTAGCTGCCTTTGACAAAATAAAGTGGTGGTATCAGCGAATGATCCGATCCATCTATGGCATGGGAGATCTGCTGAGCTCCCAGACCTGCTGAATTTACCAGAACCGTACAACAGAAATCATAGGTACCATCATCTATTTCACAGTGAACCCTGTAGCCATCATCCTTTATCTCAATGGCTTTGACCCGGGTGCCGCCGATAAACATGCCACCAGCGGTTTCCAGGTCGGCGAGATACGCGGTCATCAAATCGTGACTGCTGATAACGCCGGTGGAGGGTGACAGCAACGCCAGAGTAGCCCTGACATCAGGTTCTTCGGACTTGATTTTCTCCTGAGACCAGTATTCCAGATCATCGACGCCATTGATCATGCCCTGCTTCATAATTCTATCCAACTCGTCTTCCTCTGCCTGCTCCGTTGCAACAATCAGTTTGCCGCAACGTCTGAATGCCACGTTGTGTGCACTGCAATACTCGTAAAGTAGTGCCTTGCCACGGACACACAGGCTGGCTTTCAATGAATCGCGCGGATAGTAAATACCTGCGTGAATCACTTCGCTGTTCCGGCTGCTGATCCCCTGACCATATTTCAGGTCACGGTCCAGCACCATTACATCCTTTCCGGATTGTGCCAGACTGCGTGCAATTGCGAGTCCGACAACACCCCCTCCAATGACACATGTATGGAGATAATCCATTAATTCCTCTGACAATTGCCTGTTAACTGTGTTAACTGAATAGTGGTCATTATCTCATGCATCTGATAATCATCCCAATTCACGTGTAAATCGCCTTCACAGTTTCTGTAGTGATTAGTACTGATAACGAGTTCCTGATACTCTCTCCCGATAATAGGAAATTTTGGGAAAGTGATGCTCATGGGACCAGTCAAAACTGACCGGGAAAAGAGTCAACAGAAAACTCATCGACTGCTGGTCTGGAGCGGGGTGGTGGATTTTGCCCTGGGTATGGGCAAAGTTTTAGTAGGAATATTCGCTAATTCCCATGCCCTGATAGCGGATGGGATACACTCCTTCTCCGATCTGGGGACAGACATCATGGTCTGGTTCTTCAACCGGATAGGTGTGGAAGAACCTGATTTGGAACACCCATACGGCCATGCCAGGTTCGAGACTTTCGGTACGTTTATACTTGGCGTGATGCTGCTTGGCGTGGCAGGTCTGCTCATATGGGACAGCGTTGATCGTCTACTGAATATCGAATCGGTATCCCTGCCCACCTGGCCGGCCCTGTTGGCTGCCCTGGTATCGATTGTTACCAAAGAATTGCTGTATTTCATCACCCGGAAACAGGGAGAGAAGACACACTCTTCACTTTTAATTGCAAACGCCTGGCATCACCGGTCCGATGCGTTGTCTTCGGTTATTGTTCTGATTGGTGTCGGCGGTGCACTACTCGGATATGCGTGGCTGGAGATGTTCGCAGCTATCGGTATCGCATTCATGATTGCGCTGATCGGTTGGCGATTGAGCAGGAAAAGCGTAGAAGAATTGGTGGATACCGCACTTTCCGAAACCTATGTCAATCAGATCAGACAGCAGATAGAAAGCGCCGAGGGTGTACTGGGCGTACACCACATCAGAACCCGGCGTATGGGACAATCCGTGTTTCTGGACATCCATCTCCAGGTCGACTCGGCGATCAGCGTTTCGGAAGGTCATCATATTGGTGAATGGGTAACACGGCTTTTAATGGATGAATTCCATGATATTGCCGATATAACCGTACATGTAGATGCAGAAGACGATGCGGAAATGGAGGAACACGAACAGACAAACATGATGATGCCCCTGCGACAGGATGTCAGACATCAGCTACAGGAATCATGGAGGCACATCATCAGCAATGAAGACATTAACAAAATCAACCTCCATTACCTGAATCAAGGTATCGATGTGGAACTGTTTATTGAACACAGTGCCATTGAACATCAGGCTGGACTTCAGGATCAACTTAATATGGCTGCAGAAAACCTGCCCTGGTTTAATCAGGTCACTGTCTGGTTTCACCCGGGTTAACCTGAAGCTGTCAGAATCCCAGAGAAAATTGTTTTTCCTTTTGTATCCCCTTTGGCAACGGCGCCAGCAGTATCTCTGCTGAATGTGGGCGTTCTCCGGCTTCTGCATCCATCAGCATCTTTGACAGATGGTGGCAAATCACCCTGCTGTTTTTCTGCTTATGCTTTACCCGTCGCATTCGTCGGGCAGCCTGCATGGCCAGTTGTGAATGATTGATTGCAGGTTCTGGATTCATGTTGCATTCCTCGATCTGAAAATTCACTGTACAGACACACAGTAACACTTAACTGTTCACATGTACAGTATTTTTTTCGATTGTAAAATCGAGGTCCTTACCGGCTCTGATTACGGTTACCTGAGTATCGGGTGTGAATCGACCGGATAGTATATCCTGAGCCAGTGGATTCTCCACGTACCGCTGTATGGCCCGTTTAAGAGGTCGGGCGCCATAAACCGGGTCATAACCAGCATCGACCAGATATTCAAGAGCATCGTCATCAAACTTAAGGCAGATATTCGATTCCCTTACTCTTGACTGCAGTATCCGCAACTGGATTCCGGCAATATCCTTAATCTGATCCCTCGTCAAAGGATGGAACACTACCGTGTCATCAATACGGTTGAGAAACTCCGGCCGAAAATGTTGTCTTGCGATATCCAGCACCGCGTCTTTCATCTCATGATAAGACGCCGACGCCGCCATATTCTGTATAACATCCGAGCCCAGATTGGATGTCATGACCAATACGGTATTCTTGAAGTCCACGGTACGACCATGCCCGTCTGTCAGGCGACCATCATCGAGTACCTGCAGTAGAATATTGAATACATCCCGGTGTGCTTTCTCGATTTCATCAAGAAGGATGACTGAATAAGGCTTTCTCCGTACATGTTCGGTGAGGTATCCCCCTTCCTCGTAACCGACATATCCGGGCGGCGCCCCAATAAGTCTTGCCACCGAATGTTTTTCCATGAACTCGGACATATCGATACGAATCAACGCTTCATCCGTGTCAAACAGGAAATTCGCCAATGCCTTGCACAACTCGGTCTTTCCTATGCCGGTAGGTCCCATGAACAGGAAGGAACCATTAGGACGGTACGGGTCTGAAAGCCCTGCTCTTGATCGTCTTATTGCGTCTGAAACGGCATCGACGGCTTCTTCCTGGCCAATGACCTGCCTGTGCAGTTCCTCTTCCAGCTGAAGCAGCCTGGTTCTTTCTCCCTCCAGCATCCTGGTTACCGGAATGCCGGTCCATTTGGACACTACTTCTGCTATTTCCTCATCCGTAACCCGGTTCCGAAGCAGTTTCATTGAGTTGGTATCTGTTTCAGTAACCTGTTCCAATTGCTTCTCAAGTTCAGGAACCCTGCCATACTGGAGTTCCGACATGCGCGTCAGGTCACCAGCCCTGTATGCCGTTTCCAGTTCCAGACGTGCCTGCTCCAGTTCCTCCTTGATATGTTGACTGCCCTGTAACGCTGTCTTCTCTGAATTCCAGATTTCCTCCAGGTCAGCATACTCCTTTTCAAGTTCGCCAATATTGTCATCAAGTGATTGCAGTCGGCCGATGGAAGCATCGTCTGATTCACCCTTAAGTGCTTCACGTTCGATTTTTAACTGAATGAGCCGTCTTTCCAGTCGGTCCATATCTTCCGGTTTTGAATCCATTTCCATCCGGATAAGACTCGCGGATTCATCTACCAGATCAATGGCCTTGTCTGGCAACTGGCGGTCTGAGATATAACGATGTGACAATCTTGCAGCAGCAATAATTGCCGGGTCCGTAATATCAACACCGTGGTGAATTTCATACCGTTCTTTAAGTCCGCGCAAAATTGCCACGGTATCTTCTACCGTTGGTTCGCCAACCTGTACTTTTTGAAACCGGCGTTCCAGAGCCGCATCTGTTTCAAGGTACTGCCGGTATTCGTCCAGTGTTGTTGCGCCCACACAATGCAATTCACCTCTGGCCAGTGCAGGTTTCAGCATATTACCTGCATCCATTGAACCTTCAGCTTTACCAGCTCCAACGACTGTGTGAAGCTCATCAATGAACAGGATCACTCTGCCTTCTTCACGACTGAGTTCATTCAACACGGCCTTCAACCGTTCTTCAAACTCTCCACGGAATTTGGCGCCTGCGATCAGAGATCCCATGTCCAGAGCCAGGATTTTTTTATCGCGCAGGCCCTCCGGTACTTCACCATTGATAATCCTCTGGGCCAGTCCTTCTACTATTGCCGTCTTGCCAACTCCCGGCTCACCTATCAGCACCGGATTATTCTTGGTGCGTCGCTGTAGTACCTGTACGGTCCTCCGTATTTCATTGTCTCTGCCGATGACGGGATCAAGTTTTCCTTCAGTTGCCTTTGCGGTCAGATCAACAGTAAATTTTTCCAGTGCCTGCCTCGTGTCTTCCGCATTCGGATCATCCACTGTCTCTCCACCCCTGACCTGATCTATGACCCGTTCCAGTGTATCCTTCTGGATGCCAAATTTATCCAGCAATGACCCCAGGTCGGATTTATTATCCAGGGCAGCCAACAGCACGCATTCACTGGAGATAAACTGATCACCCCGCTGTTGGGAATACTTGTCTGCAAGATTAAGCAATTGCCCCAATTCAGGGGATATCTGGATATCTCCTCTGTTATCTTTAATCCGGGGTAGACGTTCGATCAATTGTGAAAGCGCATCAGTAAAAGAGATAACATCCACACCTGTTTGCACCAGCAGGGGTTTCAGAGACCCACCCTGCTGGTCCAGCAATGCCATAATCAGGTGTTCAGGAGCCAGTTGATTCTGGTCTTTGCCGATCGCCATGGATTGTGCATCAGCCAGACCACTCTGTAATTTGCTGGTAAATTTATCTATCCGCATATTCTGCTAGCCTCAGTAGTTATTTTCACTGCTCAGATATCATCTACATCATCTATGACAAGGTTCTGAAAAAAATCCTGTTGCATGTGACAGTTGTTTCAAGTCGCAAGGTTCTGAACAGAATCATGGGGCCTGTGGCGGTTGTTTCAAGTAGTTCGGCAGGTTTAATATGCCTATACGCTATTAAAGTAATACGACTCAATTCGAACAGGTGTGTACGTGTCCGTCTGGTAACTATCAAGGAAACTTGATGTCTGATAATAACTGGACAATATTAAAACCGGCTTGCCGAATTCACGCAACAACGGGACTGCCAGACTCATGCAGGCAAAACAGGATAATACTGAAACCCCAATCTCCGGTTTTCTGGTTGCCGTTTCCTATCCCGTGGTAATCATACTGGGATATCTGTTATATATGGCACTCACGGCATCAGGGCTGCATCTGATGCTGGCGACATATACTGCGGTTATATCGGCTGCGTTGTTTATCACGCTCCACGAAATGTGCCTCCCCTTTAGAAACGAGTGGCGCCCTCAATTTGGAGAGGTTCGTGCCGATGCGTTATTTCTGGTCACCGTGCAGGTTGTGCTTCCTTACCTGCTGTCATTTGCGCTGGTACTCACTATTGCCAGGGCCTTTGAGCAAGGTGGACTGACCATTTCCAATCTGTGGCCGCACGAACTACCCATCATCATGCAGACGATTCTGATGCTGGTGCTTGCAGACTTTCTGAGGTACTGGCTGCACCGTGCCTTTCACCGGTTTGTCTTTATGTGGCGGTTGCATGCAGTACATCATTCACCTCACCGCCTCTACTGGCTGAACGTTGGACGCTTCCACCCCCTGGAAAAGGCGGTGCAATACGCGTTGGACACGTTACCATTTGCGGTACTGGCTGTCTCACAGGAAGTGTTGGCAATATATTTTATCTTCTATGCCCTTAATGGATTCTTCCAGCATTCCAATTGCCGGGTGCGACTTGGTCTGCTCAATTACATCATAGCGGGACCAGAACTGCACCGGTGGCATCATTCTGCCAGGGCAGAAGAATCCAATCATAACTTTGGCAACAACCTCATCATCTGGGATTTGTTGTTTGGCACACGATTCCTGCCGAAGGACAGGGAAGTCGGACATCTTGGACTATTGAACCGGGACTTCCCGATGGGGTTTCTGGAACAGATGGGTGCTCCTTTCACAAGTGATCCAAATGCCTGATATATCATCGGCGCTTTTCAAAAAAGCATTGAGAATGACACAGAGCCTTCGCTATCGGAATCTGGTTAACAAGGCGAAGACTCCAGGCGAGGTTCAAACAGATCTTTTACGCCGTATTCTGAATCGAAATTCGGATTCTGAATTCGGAAAGGCACATGGTTTCTCAAGTATTTCCGGCATCAGGGATTATCAAAAAGCTGTGCCAATACAGACTTATGAGGATCTTCGTCCTGCCATTGAACGACAGGAACTGACTGGAGAACGCTGTCTTACCCGGGACCGGCCTGTTTACTACCACCGAACCAGCGGAACCCTGGGAACTCCCAAGAATATTCCGGTAACTAAAATCGGACTGCGGCAAATGAAGGACGACCAGAAAATTTCCGCCTTCGTCTGGTCCGGATGTGACGGCGTCCTCGACGGAAAAGTATTTGCCATCAGTGGGCAGGCAGTGGAAGGCAGGATGCCCGGGGGAACAGAATTCGGCTCTGCATCCGGAATACTATACCGCAGCCAGTCGTCCCTGGTGCGATCAAGGTATGTACTGCCACCGGTATTATCTGAAATTGAGGATTATGATAGCCGCTATCTTGCAATGGCCGTTTTTGGTTTTGCGGAGACACAAGTCACGAGCATGGCCACAGCGAACCCCTCTACTTTTTTGCGTTTGCTGTCGTTTGTATATAGTCACGCGGATGTAGTGTTCAATGCGATAGCCACGGGCAAATCACCAGATATACCTGTCACAGGACTGGAGCCGCACCCGGCACGGGCGCGGCAACTGGCAGACAAACTGCAAGCTTCCGGTCAACTGACCTACACAGACATCTGGCCGAACCTCGGTGGTGTTGTGACCTGGACAGGGGGTAGTTGCGGCATTGCTCTGGGCAGCCTTTCTCCCTTGCTGCCCACCGATACCGCAATCATTGAGTGGGGTTACTCGGCAAGTGAATTCCGGGGTACGATTAACATTGACGCGGAACACAATACCTGCCTGCCAACGCTGACCAACACATTTTTTGAATTTATGGAACGGCAGGAACGTGAAACTGGCGGGGAAGACTTCCTGGGCCTCGATGAACTGCAGGAAGGACATGAGTACTACGTATTCATCACCACCATCGACGGACTGTATCGATACGACATAAACGACATCGTCCGGGTCAATGGGCGTGTGTTTGAGACACCGGCACTGGAATTCGTTCAAAAAGGCAAGGGCGTCACGAACATTACCGGAGAAAAATTAACCGAGGCGCAGGTTATACAGGCAGTAATGTCAGTTCTTTCGGAACACGGCATCTCCCCAATGTTCTTCATCATGCTTGCCTGGGAGGAATCCGCCGTTTACAGACTGTTCATTGAGTTGAATGGCGAGAGTTCGCTCCCCGGTGTGGGCATGGAGATGGAGTTGGAATACAAACTGTACTCTTCAAACATTGAATACGAAGCCAAGCGCAAGAGTGGACGTCTGGCCCCACTGAGAATCCATTACCTGAAGAACGGCACAGGTGACAGGTTCCGGTCCTCATGTGTGGAAGCAGGTCAGCGTGATGCCCAGTTCAAGTATCTGCATCTACAATATGCGCGCGATTGTACATTCGATTTTGACAGCGCTGCCTTACCGGAGTAAGACGGATGCACATCGATCGACTTGAAGTGTTCACATATCCCATTCCATTCAAAACGGTCTTCAGACATTCTTCGGCAAGCCGTCGACGTGCAGAGAACCTGATTGTCGCTGCTCATGCCGACAATGGGCTGATCGGCTATGGTGAGGGTTGTCCAAGGGACTATGTTACTGGAGAGACAATCGGCAGTGGCGCTGCATTTATTCGTGAACATGCAAAAAACATATCTCTTGAGGTTACCGATACTCGGACCTTATTCGCCTGGACCAATGCCCATCGAGAACTGATAGACCGGAATCCGGCTGCATTCTGCGCTGTAGAGCTGGCGCTTCTGGACTTGTTTGGAAAAATTGAGAGTGTCCCCGTGGAGGACCTGCTGGACGTACCCCGGCTAAGCGGTATTTTCACGTATACCGCGGTACTGGGAGATGCACCCCGTATTGCCTACCGATGGCAGCTTCGTCGATACCGGAATCAGGGGTTCAGTGATTACAAGGTCAAACTCTCCGGCAATCAACGGCGGGACAGCAAAAAGATGGAAGACCTGATTCGCAAAAGTGAGACTCCGCTCCGGATACGGCTGGATGCAAACAATCATTGGAATAACGTGGACGAGTGCATTCATCATATCACGGTGCTGCCAGGGAAATTTTTCGCAATTGAAGAGCCTGTGCAGGCAGGAGACCTGAATGGATTCAGTAAGGTGGGCAACGCCTGCGGAGTGCGCATCATACTGGATGAAAGCTTCACACGTATTGAACAAATGGATTCACTCCAGGATGACGGACTTTGGATTTTAAACGTTCGGGTCTCCAAGATGGGTGGGCTGCACAGGTCTCTGGAAATAGTGAAGGCAGCCCTGGCAAGGGGTATCGGCGTGATTGTGGGTGCACAGGTTGGCGAGACAAGTATCCTGACCCGTGCAGGCTTGACGGTGATGAATACTGCCAGACCTCTTCTCGAAGCCTCAGAAGGTGCATTCGGGACATACCTGCTGCGGCAGGACCTGACTACAAAATGTCTCAGATTCGGCTACAAAGGTGAATACCCAGTGGACAATATCAATAGCGAGCCCGGCCTTGGTCTGAATGTCAGAGGACGCAGCTTGTTGCCTGCCCCCTGATTTCATCAATCATGCTCCAAATAACCTGAATATGTCCATCGGCTTTGACCAGGAGGCTGACACTGAGCCCGGGGTTCAATGCTCGTCACCTGCGTCGATTTGAATCCGAAGAAATTCCGGCACATTGATCAAGACCACCGCTTCAAGATCAATGGTGCATAAAAATTGGATACTCAGGTGGTCACAGCCGGTCACCCCCTGCAGATTCAGCATGATTCTGGAATTTACCCTGCCGGCTGCTTCGTCGATATCCTTTTGCAGCAAAGGCAATGCTGCTGTTTCGATCCGACCATCGACCCGGATTTCCAGCGAGCCTGGTTCTGTCTGTAATTCTGTAATGCGAATCATGTCAGGTTCCAAAGTGTTTGCGACCAGCTTCAACTGCAAAAGTAAGCATTAACCATGCCATAGCAGAAAATACATTTATTTCCAATCACTTGGATTTTGTCGCCTGTCTGGCAGTATGGTCGTTTACACGAAATTTCGTGTTCTCATGAAATTTGGCAGAAAACAGTTGAGAATGTTCAACCCGTGAGCCTGTCCGTTTCGTGTCATCTTGAGGGTGTTTTCAACCGCTTGGGCATAGCGAAATCTCGTGTAAAAACCATTTATCGTAATTACACGAAATATCATGTATATTGATCTGCCAATTGGATTTCTGTGCCTGTTTTGGCCCTATCGAGGCATTCACGTGAACTTACCGAATGAGATCCACTCCTCAGAGACGCACATCAAGGAGTTGGCAGCCCTGTTCGCAGGCAGCTTTTCCATCGACTGGATCCAGGAACTCACTGGACACAAGGCATCCACGGTGCTGATGGCATTGGAAGAGGGTGTCCAGAAAGGCTGGCTCCTGAGGGAATCGCCAGGCTGTTTCCGCTTTGCCGATTCGGATAGCCGGCAGCAGGCCCTGACCTGCCTGGGTGAAGACGACAGGAAACATTATCACCGGCAGATCGCCGAATTGCTGCAATCCCAGGCACAGGACGGCAACCGCGAACATGCCGAACTCGCGCACCATCTCATGGCCATGGAGCCGGATCTGTCCAACTGCGAGAAGCTATTGGAGACCGGTCAAGTCCTGTATCGCGGGCTTCAACACCAGACTGCCTTGCAATGTTTTCACTTTCTCATCGAAACACTCGATGCAGTTGAGCCAAATGAATTGGCTGATCGCCTCTATGCCGATGCAGTGTACTGTTACTGCCGACTCTTCACCGGCCAGCAGGACAGCGCATGGATCGTCGCTGCCATCGAGGCGGCACTGGTTAGAGCGCAACATCTACCTGCTTACCCAAGGACAGCTTTGCTACTCCTACACAAGTCGTTTTACGAGTTCTGGAGCGGAGATAAAAGCCGCGCTTTCAAGAGCTTTGAAGTGGGATGGCAGTTGGTCGAAAACCAGGACGACCCCACGATTCAGCGACAGGCCCTGCATCTTCGTATGTTCTTCCTGTGGCAACGCGGTCAAATTCGCGACGTCGTGCAGGCGTATGAGGCGATCAGGCCCAACGTGGCACGTTACCCACGAACCGGCACCCCCATCCTGGTGACCACCATGCTCGGTAACTGTTATGTCTGGCTCGGTCAGGTCAGCGTGGGTATCGGCCTGCTCAACTCGCAGTACGAACAGTGCCGCGAGGATGGCGATTCGCTAGGCATGGTGCAGGTTGCTTATGGTCTTGCCCGGTCACTCATCGATATCGGACAACCCGGGCAGGCTATCACCGTCATCGAGAATGCCATGAAGGAAAGCCACTCGGCGCCGATGCCCTTTCTCGAGGACTCGATTCACGGCATCCTCGCGTTCGCCTATGCTGCGGCAGGGGATCTACAGCGGTCAATCGAGCAGCTGAAACTCGTTCGTGAATCGCCGGCCGGTGGATATGGCGGAAACGTTGGATACCTCATCATGTTCCTCCAGGCACTCAATGATGGACCTCTGCCCGAAGAGATACGCCACGAGATTGCACAGTTTCTTGCCCAGCCGGAAGAGACCACGAACGTTCAATCGCCGGGGTATGTTCATCTTCTCCAGGCACTGATCATGCGGCGTGAAGGCCAGCCGCTTGCAGCGATCGACGAACAACTGATGCTGGCACTGGAGTATTTCGAGCGGTCCGGTTACCTGATTGATCATGCGAAAACACAACTTCTTCTGGCACGCATCAGGTTGCAGCAGGGAAAAGGTAACGAGGACAGCACCCGCAAACTCGTGACGCAGGCCAGTGCTTTTCTTGAGCCCATTAATCCGGCTTGGATTTCCGATGATCTCAGAGCGCTGCAGGATGTACACCAGGAGCCACAGAGTCTGCTTGAGTCCACCATCATGCTCAGCCAGGAGATCCTCGGGATCATGGATTTCAGGGAACTGGCACGGCGCATTCTTACGACCATCAACCGTCTGACGGGCGCGGAACGTGGCGCATTATTCACTGCCAGAGATTACCCGACGAACCAGGACCTCGACCTCAAGGCAACGGTGGTGCTGACCAGGGACGACGCTAAAGCCAGGTATTTCGCCGACGCCTGGACCATCATTCAGCGAGTCGCGGAGACCGGTATCGCGGAATTCGTCGACTTTACCGACGCCCGCGAGCATCAAATCGGAGACCTTGATATGCGGCAGCGAATCCGGTCTTGCTTCTGCCTTCCCTTGCAGATCCGTGGTCAGCTGATCGGTGTCCTCTATCACGACAACTGCCTGCTCCCGTGCCAGGCCAATGCCGACAGCCTGGGCGACCTCAGCCACTTCGTCGCCATGGCTGCAATAACACTCGACAATGCCGAGGCCTACGAGAAGATCGAAAGCCTGAATCAGCAACTCAGCAAGGAAAAAGACTACTTCATCGAGCAGGTCAACCAGATCGGTCCGTATGAGGACTTCATCGGCACCAGTCCGGCCATACGCAAGGTGTTTGCGCAGATCCAAAGGGTTGCGGAATCAGACTCGACGGTGCTGGTTCTGGGCGAAACCGGTGCAGGCAAGGAACAGGTGGCCTGGGCCATTCACCACGCAAGTACACGTCGAGAAGGCCCCTTCATCCGTGTCGACTGCAACAGCTTGTCGGAATATCTGATCAGCAGTGAGATGTTCGGCCACGAACAGGGTGCTTTCACCGGTGCTCTGAAAAGGCACATTGGCCGGTTCGAACTGGCTGATCGCGGCACTATATTTCTGGACGAGATTGGCAATCTGCCGATGAACATTCAGACTGCACTGCTCCGAGTCCTGGACACGCATGAATTCCAGCGGGTGGGTGGCACTACCACGATCCGATCGGATTTTCGCCTGATCACTGCGACCAACGTGAATCTGGAGGAAAAAGTGCGGGAGGGCAGCTTCCGCGAAGATCTCTTTTATCGACTCAATGTCTATCCAATCACTGTTCCCCCACTGCGGGACCGGCCCGAGGACATATCGCTTCTGGCACATTACTTCCTCACCAAATTCGGTGGGGATGCAGTTAAACCCATCGACCGCATCGACGAGTCAACACTGGCAAAACTGATCGAATACCCATGGCCCGGGAACGTTCGCGAACTCAAGAATGTCATTGAGCGGGGAGCACTCCTGAGTACGGCGCCCTATCTCAGGCTGCCCGATCTGCAACCCGGCGGCGAGGCGCCAGCAGAACCGAGCACGGAAAATATGACCCTCAAAGAACTCGAACGTCATCATATCATGCGAACGCTGGAGAGAACGCATGGCAAAATCCAGGGTCCGGGAGGCGCCGCCGAATGCCTTGGTCTGCACGGCAATACCTTGCGCTCGAGGATGAAGAAACTCGGGATCGTGCGCGCCATGACCCTGATCGGGGACTGATTTATTTCACTGTAAATGGCAGCGCCGGGTAAGTGCGACTGAAAGAGCTATGCTGAAAACACGATATATCGTGTATTCATGATATCTCATATCACTGAGCCCCTGACGACGGTTGGTTGGACACGCTAAGTGCCTGAAACTTAATGGCATTGCAACGGATTTCCAGTTGGCCCGCTATTTGCTTTTTCCGAAAAGGGAGAGGCTCATCCGCCTCAAAGAATTGTGCCCGGGGATTGCCGTGATCGGGGAGAATCCATCCGTGAATCTTGCCGGCACTACACGAACAGCAATAAAACTGAGAGGGAGTAACATATTATGGTCACATTCATCCATGCATTGATAACGAGCCGACTGACGCGGATGTTACCAATGTTGTTTTTCCTGATGCCAGCCGGTAGCACTTTGGCTGAAGAAGATGCCGGGGAAGCGGGGAATTCTACCGGGACCGGCATAGAGGAAATCGTCGTGTCGGCAACCTTCCGCGACACCAAACTGATGGATACACCCATTTCCATCTCTGCCCTCGATGAGACAGCTTTGCAGAACAAGGGTTACGTCAACATACGGGACCTGTACCTGTCGCTGCCATCTGTGTCCTATAAGAGCAATGCCTCTACTTACAATAACATATCCATTCGCGGCTTGACCTCGCCGCAGAGCGGAGGATCCACCATCGGTGTGTATGTCGACAACATTCCGGTCACCGAGTCGCGCACGGGTGGCAGACAGAGCAGCGGTCTGGGATTTGATCTGGCTCGCGTCGAGGCCCTGAAAGGGCCGCAAGGCACTCTTTATGGCGAAGGCTCCCTCGGCGGACTGATCCGCTACATCAGCAACGATGCCAACCCCAACGAGTTCGACCTGGTGGTCAATGGCACACTGGAGTCAAACCATGAGAGTGATGATTTAAGCAGCCGCACCAGCCTCGTGATCAACATCCCTCTGATCCAGGACGTCCTGGGTGTGCGTCTGGGTGGTTTCTTTCACGATACTGCCGGCTTCCTTGATACTGACGCGCCACGCAACCAGAAGGATGTGAACAGCTCCGAGAGCAGCGGCGGACGTATCAAGATCAACTGGCTCGCCACCAGTTGGCTGCAGGTGGAAGCGTCTTACAACTATTCGGACCACCAGGCCGAGGGGCCCAGCCTTGCACACCATCCCTTCGGTACAGATTTGCTTACCGACCCGAATTTCCCTAATTCCAGCGGTGATAGCGAGGAGCAATCCAACCTGACCTTCGAGTTTGAATTGCCTGGTGTGAATGTCACCAGTTCCTTTTCCCATTTCACCCGTGAAACCTTTCTTTTCGAGCAGACCGCTCCGCGTTTTGCAAATCCGTCACAACACCTTTTCAACTGCGTTGCGGCGGACCAGGGTCGGCTCCAGCCCCCCATTTTTAACCCCTTCGCGGCGTTTGGTGTAGGTGACGTTACCTTTTGTGCCTTCTTTGTGCCCGTCGCCTTTTCCCCCTATCCTATTGACGCGGTGGCGACCAGTTATGGCGCCACGACGCTCTTGAATCAAGAGATCAGCAGGGACGTGCTCGAGATTCGCGCCCTGTCAAGCGACCTGGATAGTGCCTGGCGCTGGACGGCAGGCATCTTTGCCAAGGAAGGCACCGAAATCAATGGCAAGGACACCCCCGATTCGGTAGGCCTCGAGGCTGGTTTGCGTCCCGAATTCGAAGATCTGCGCGATGATGTGGTTGCCTTTTGGCATAGTATCGGTTTTTTCGGTGTGGCAACCCTGTTCGAGCTGGACGAAGTGGCAGTCTACGGTGAACTCACCTATCGCCTCACCGACCAGATTGACCTTACAGGGGGTCTACGCGTCTCGCGAACGACCAAGCGCACTGGCGCCCGGGAGGATCTCAAGACAACCGAGGTGGAAGATGAACTGGTATCGCCAAAACTGAGTATCTCCTGGCGGCCGAACGACGGCACGCTGGTCTATGGGACGGTAACCCAGGGCTTTCGTCCCGGGTTTTTCAATACCGGTGTGGTGTCGCAGATCGGGCGCGTACAGACTGCACTTGACAGCGGCGCACCGTACACCGGGCTGGTTCCCTTTGCAGTGCAACCCGCTGGTGACCGCAATGGGGATGGCGTCGTCGATGGCGAGGATGCACAGCTATTCCTGGACGCATACCAGCCGTTGGTCACCCAGGAAGGTGACGAAGTTCTCGCTTATGAGATCGGTCTCAAGACCCGGTTATTCGATGATCGTGTCACCCTGGTCGGCGCCCTGTTCTACAGCGACTGGAAGAACACCTACCTGGATCTTCAGGAGCCAGAGCTTGCCGCTGGTGGTTTGGGTCAATTTAACTATACCCGGAGTGCCGGGAATGCGCATAACACGGGTCTGGAACTGGATACGGTGTTCCGGGTCAGCAACAACCTGACCCTGTCATTGGGCGGCGATTATCTCCGCGACGCCGAATTGGACACCGTGCCGGCTAATACCTGGAATGCGGTCACTAACACACCCGTATTACCTGGTAACCGGCTGCCAAACGCGCCGAAATACAAGGTGATCGCAAGCCTGGCCTATGACATGGCGTTGCCGCGCGGCATGAACGGGACGGTGCTGATTGATTATTACCGCATACCCTTCTCGTTTAACGGCGTGACCAACGAGGTCGAGACGCCTGGCTACTACATGTTGAACGGACGGTTTACGGTGAATACAGCCGATGGGGACTGGCGCTTCTCGGTATTCGGCAAGAACCTGACCAATGAAGTAATCGAGTATGAAAGCAACGAATCCGGCATTGGCTACGGTCATCCACGTACCATCGGCGTGGAGTTCACCTGGAACAAGCCCCAGTGATCTGATCGGGTTTTCTCATCGGCAAAAAGTGGGCACACAGTCCCCTTTTTGCCTGAGATTACGCGGATCAGTCAGGCCAACCTGATTCGATATTGATAATCACACTGGAATCGTATCATCACTTCGCATCTGATTTTTTTGTTCGCACCCAGAGGAGACTGGACATGTTGCAATTAAGTGACGAACAACGGGGAAACTTCGATACTGATGGTTACCTGCATCTTGAAGGGGCGCTCAATCCTGATGAGGTGAGTTTCTTCATCAGCGAGATGGAGCGTATACGCCAGATTCCTGGATTTGAGCCTTCCACCGATCCGGAACTGCCGATTGGTCATTATCAGTGGCAGGAACATTCCAGGAATCAGGCAGTGAATGGGTTCATGGATCGCCATGATCTACTGCCGTATCACCAGGCGTTTATCGATCTGATCGACCGGACGCCTGTTTTCGATTACATCGTTGACATCATGGGTTCCAACATCATGTACAGCTTGAGCCAGGCGATTTGCCGGGAACCATCGGAGAGCTTTCCCGGCTACACCCATACAGATGGTGGTGAGTCGCTGCGAATGATTCGGCCCTCTTCGTCATCACCACCGATCGCCATGAAGGCGATGTACCTCTTGACTGATGTTACCGAACGCGACACTGGCAATCTCACGGTATTTCCCGGTAGCCATATGCGTCAAATCCCGGACCCGGAGGATCATGAAACAACACCTTATTCACCGGGAGCCGCGCAGCTTATGGGTAAGGCAGGAGATGTCTATCTGTTTCCTCATTCGCTTTGGCATGGTCCGTGTAAGAATCTGTCGAATCGGTCTCGTAAAGTCATTGTCTACAATTATTGTCAGTTGTGGGTGCGCTCCTACGACCACAACAATATCCCCGAGGTGGCGCAGTGCTGTTCTCCCCGGCAGCGTCGGTTGCTGGGCGATCTGGGTTACGACTTTATCCCGGGATCACACTTTTATGTACCCAGGGATCAGCAAGATGTGATCCATAATCAGCAGAACCTGTAGAGTAAGGGAGAAAAAATGATTGAAGGGAAGCCGGTTACCATTCCAGGTGCAATCAGTTTTACTGTCGATTCAAAGCACGTTAATGATCTGTTTGAAATTCAGGTTTTTCAACCACTACCCTTTCCAAAAGCTGCAAGCGACATGGGCATTAAACTTCCCGATGCTTTTCGGATTCTCTACACACTCGATGCCAACATGGGCTTTGCGAGTGTTGTTGCGAATACAAGTATCCTGCCCGGAGACCCGGATGGTGGTCCTTCCGAGTTTTTGATTGTCGTTGGGGTCGGCTATCCCGTCGGCGATGGAGAGGATTCCAAAGTCGCTGTATTACGGGCTCGCGATATGACACCACCCTGCACTCCCGAGCCTCCCGAAATGGAGATGTTCAAGCAGATGGCCAACGGCCTGGAAGTGGGGTTCGGGCAAGCGGACAAATTCCTTCAGTTCCTGGAAGATGAACTCGATCCGCTTATCAGAAGGGAATTTCCCTGCCTGCAGGACAAAGCCGGCTTGTTCGGCTTCTCATATGGCGGGCTTTTCGCACTCTACGCTTTATTTTCACGTTCACCGATGTTTGATCGTTACATTATCGGGAGTCCCGCATCGGTCATGGAGGGGGACCCGATTCTTGAATATGAGGAACGCTGCTGGACCCGGAGCCGTGAACTGAATGCCGAAGCATATATCACGCTGGGTTCGCTGGAGCGAACCTCTGTTCTTTCCGGACTTCAACTTTTGGCGGCCAACTATGACAAACTGATCGCCAGACTCGAAGAACGTCAATACAAGGGTCTCGATTGGAGCGCACAGGAATTCGAGAACGAGTCTCACATGTCTTATGTGAATCTCGCTCTCAGCCACGGTCTTCGGAGACTGTTTCCGGGTCGACCAAGTCCTGTGATGAACGATGTTCGGAATTAGAATCAATGGGAAGTGCGAAAGTAACAAGTATCAAGGCATAAGGCACAAGTAATGAGAGGAAAATCATGTCCTGGGAAAAGGAATTAGAGGAAATCAAATTACGCCATGCCCTGGCGGATGAATTGGGAGGCCCTGATGGCATCGCCAGACAGCATAAGCGTGGCAAACTGACGATTCGGGAACGAATCGAAGCTCTGATTGATGAAGGCTCATTCCAGCAGATGGGGAAACTCGCAGGGCATGCCAGCTACGATGATAAGGGTGAACTGGCTGGATTCGTTCCCAGCGCTTCGCGTTCGGGCTTGTGCCGGATCAATGGTCGCAGAGTCTATGTGGGCGGTCAGGATTTCACCGTGCAGAGTGGATCAGCTTCTGCAGCCGGTGGCGCGATCGATGCCGGGCATAACCACCCGACGCCGTTGTCGATGCGAGTGCCAACCGTGAACCTTATCGATGGTGTGGGCGGCAGTGTCGAAGGATTTGAACAGCTGGGACGGACGTATATTCCGGATGGTGCATTCTTCGGCCCGCTCTCTGAAATACTCACTGTTGCGCCTGTGGCAACTGCGATCCTCGGTCCTGCTGCCGGTGGGCTGGCGCCTCTGCCGTGCCTCAGCCATTTCAGCGTGATGGTCAAGGGCATTGGCCAGGTCTTTCCCGGAGGACCGCCGGTGGTTAAGGCTGCCCTTGGCTACGATATAGACAAAGAAGAACTCGGTGGCTACAAGATTCACACCCGCATCAGCGGGGTTGTCAATAACGCAGCCGATACAGAAGAAGAAGCCTTTGAACAGATCCGCCGGTTTCTGAGTTATCTTCCGGACAACGTCTGGAAAATGCCACCTCGCGAAGAACCAGCTGACGATCCGCATCGCCGGGATGAACGCCTTCTGTCCATTATTCCTCGAGAAAAGCGGAAAAGTTATGATCCCTCCGTGATTCTTGATGGCGTTCTTGACGAGGATTCTTTCTTTGAGATTTCTCCCGACTTTGGACGATCGCGGATCACTGGACTCGCAAGAGCAAACGGCTATCCGGTGGGTGTGATGATAAACAACAACAGGCGACTTGGCGGGTCCATGGATGCGGACGCGGCTGAAAAGTCAATGCGCCTGATTCAGCTCTGCGATACGTTCCATCTGCCGCTGGTCTTTCTGATGGACGAGCCTGGTTTTCTTGTCGGCATCGAATCCGAGAAACGGGCGATCGAACGGGCCGGCACACGCCTGGTGTACGCCACTGCGATGAGCAAAATGCCGATGATCTCGTTCATCATTCGACAGGCCTATGGACTTGCGGGGAGTCTGCAGTATCGGTCCGGCAGCGGTCTTTATCGTCGTTATGCCTGGCCATCGGGGCACTGGGGCTCCATGCACATCGAAGGGGGTACTTCAGCAGCGTTCCGTCGCATTATAGAAGCCGCTCCCGATCCTGATGCCAAAAGACAGGAGATCGAGCAACGATTGCAGCGCTATGCTTCTCCCTTCAAAACGGCAGAAGCTGTAGGCCTGGACCTGATTGATCCAAGAGACACACGATTGCTGCTCTGTGAGTTCGTCGAGATGGCGCAGGATGTCATCAAGACACAGCTGGGTCCGGGGAGTGGACCCACATATTGGCCATAACAGGTGATGAGACTCAGAGGGTGATACGACTTGCCACCATTGAAATGGAAATCTCCTGTCGGCGAAGTCAAACAGCGAACAGTAACGTCTATATCTTTAATTCTCGATCGGAGTGAACATGGCGACCAGGAACAGGATGGCGTTTGAAGTAATTGCAGGCTGGGAGAAGCTGCCGGAAGGCTGGAGTTTTGTGGAAGTAGCCGGTGTTGCCACTGACTCCCGGGACAGGGTCTACGCGTTTAATCGCGGTGACCACCCCATGATTGTATTCGATGCGGATGGCAATTTTCTCGATGCCTGGGGCGCAGGTGTGTTCACCAATGCACACGGCATTTATATCGGACCCGATGATCGGATTTACTGTGTTGATAATTTCGATCATACGGTCAGGATTTTTACTACTGACGGCACCTTGCTGCAAACGCTTGGTGAAAAAGACAAACCATCGGATACCGGGTTTGTCGTGCGTAAAACACCGGTGCAACGTGCGGCTGGACCGTTCAATGGCGTCACCAATGCGGCATTGTCCACAGATGGTGAACTCTATGTTGCCGATGGTTACGGCAACGCCAGGGTCCATAAGTTCTCACAGTCAGGTGTGTACCAGTTCTCCTGGGGTGAACCCGGTGACGGCCCTGGAGAATTCAACCTGCCACACGCCATTGCTGTTGATCGTTATGACCGGGTTTATGTCGCGGACCGGGAGAACTCACGCATTCAGATATTCAACGTGGCAGGTGAATATGTGACCGAATGGAATCATGTTACTCGACCGGACGACCTGTATATCGATAGGGATGATAACCTCTATGTCGCCGAACTGGGTGGGCGCGCCGGCTGGGGACCCAATATCGAAATACCACCTCATGCGCCCTGGGGCCAGGTGAGCGTACTGACGCTGGACGGTGAGATCCAGACTCGATTTGGTGATGAAGATCCGATGTTACCGGGGAATTTCTTTGCACCGCATGGAATCTGGGCGGATTCAAAAGGAGATTTATACGTCAGTGAGGTGACCGTCAGCGGCGGTGGTAGTTGGGGCATGGTGCCCCTGGATTGTCATTCACTGCAGAAGTTCAAGCGGATAGGTGGGTAGATAGAGAGTGAAGTTTCAAACTTTTATCAGTAAAGGAGTACCAGCATGACAGATAGCAACAGACACGCGTACCTGGTCGTGTGCGGAACTACGCTCGGTGGTGAGGTCGACCCGGAGTATGCCAATCGTGCTGGAGCCGCCGCTAAAAACATCAATATCGCACCCATTGCATCTGGCAATGTGGGTACTGAGAGGCTCAAGGTGCTCGAGGGCGAGTTACCACCCTCTGTTACGTTTATGGCGGTGGAACGGTTTCCGTCCATGGCGGCAATTGAGGAATTCTGGTTTTCAGATGCATACCAATCGTCAATCCCGTTCCGTAAAAATGCCGTGAAAATGAACTATGTCATTGCACTCGAAGGAATTTCTGAAGCCGAACTTGAAACGGCGCGTCAAGTGGCTCTGGAAAATTCAAAGTGAAGAGCCCGATTCTATCAGTGACCGAGTTCCCCTGGGTCAAGACCCCGGTGAATCCAAAGACCAAGGAGGAATACGCCTATAAAATGGGGCAGTATGTCGCCCATCTGCGAAGCCTGTTGGATGACGACAGTATCGAGATGATCTGGAACGGCGGCGCCGGTCCAGGCAAGAATCTTTTCAAGCCTGATGTCGAGCAACTGAACCCTGGTGTTTCAGTCGAGACGACCGTCTATCCTGGCCTGCCGCAACGCTGTGTCGCCAATCCGTTCGGGCGCCTCCCACAGGTGTTCGTTCTCGTAGGAGCCGTCTATGATCTTTTGAAGCGAGTCCAGCGACGTCTCGTCAAGCTTCAGACCAGGCGCCCCGCTAACGCCACCACCGGCACGAAACTCCAGCAATTCCACACCCGCGGCGCCGGCGGTGTACTTATAGGGTTGTCCATTTGGCAAAAAGAAGGTCGACCCTGCTGCGAGCCTGCGATTGCCCATGACAATCTCACCCGCAACCACATAATAGAGACAGTCGCCCAATCCCGGGTGGCTATGGCGGAACAGCGGAAAATTCGGCCCGAACCAGATATGCGCCAGACTCATGCCATTGGGTCCTGGCTGATCGAATAGCGGTGTCGTGGTGGTGCCTGGCATGAATGCCTTTACCATCTCGCCAATCTTCCGGCGAGCGGCGTCTTTGCCAATCTTCTGCGCCAGCGGTTCGTGCGCAAACACAGCTGCCGCCAGATCTCCGTCGACTTTCTCGCGCGGATACGGCTGGTTGATGGCAGGATTGGCATTAATGGCAAATGGTCCCCGCTCGGAGGCATATTTCCTGCTCTGGTTCTCCCCTCCGGGATCCTCTTCAACTTTACGTTGTTCGCTCATGATTGATGCCCTGCAGACTAATCTCAAAGTCAAAGCCTACCCGGATCGAGCATGCTTGACAAGAAGACGTGTTGCTCGCCCCTGGTACATGCTAATCTGAATTGAAGCAGCAAATTGTACAGATGACTGCCATGATCACATCCATTCGCATCGACCGTGACGTGCCGATGAAAACCAGGGACGGTATTACGCTCCGCGCTGACGTTTACCGGCCGGATGATGGCAGAAAGTACCCGGCTATCCTGAGTCGGACTCCCTACAACAAAGTGTGGTCCGGTAACAACGATTTTCTGACAGCTGTGGACGCGGCATTTGCCGGCTATGCTTTCGTGCTGCAGGATACGCGGGGCATGTGGTCTTCAGAAGGTCAGTTTGCTTCGGAATGGAATTATCATACTGGCCAACCGTTGGAGGGAGCCGACGGTTACGATGCCGTTGAATGGGTCGCAGCAGAACCCTGGTGCGATGGTCGCGTGGGCATGGCCGGTAATTCTTATCTTGGACACGTACAATGGCAGACAGCCCTGGCACAGCCACCATCGCTCAAAGCCATCGCACCCGCCATCATCTCAAGCGGCCCGGGGCAGGAGTCCCGTCCGGGCGGGGTGTTCGAATTTGAGATGATCGTCAGCTGGTATTGCATGATGGCCTTAGGGACAGTTGATCGGCTGGAAAAAGAGGGACGGAATGTCAGCCGGATGCGTGCAATGGTCCTGCGGGCCATGAACAACAATGACGAGGTGCTGGAGTACCTGCCTTTCAGGAACGTTCCCCACTTTGACTTCGACGACCTGCGCGAGAGCTTTTCGGAGAGCGTGATGAAACCTGCACTCGAGCAGTTGACCAGTGAGGCTGACCTGTACTGGGATTTTTCCAGGGTCCAGGTGCCCTGCTTCCACGCCGGGGGATGGTATGACATGTACTGCGGTTCGCTGTTTACCAGCTTCAACATGATGCGAAATAAGGGTGGCAGTCAGGCTGCGCAGGAGGGGCAGCACGTCTTCTGTGGACCCTGGGTGCATGGTTCCAATTTGCTGCCTGTCACCGGCGCCTTGAATTTCGGACCATCTGCCGGAGGTTTGGCGGCATCAGCTCAGGCGAGGCAACTGGCGTTCTTTGATCGTTATGTCAAGGGCCAGGATGTCGAGATTCCAGCGATACGTTACTTTGTGATGGGCCTGAACCAATGGCGCGATACCGATGCCTGGCCATTGCACCAGACCATTTGGCAGAGGTACTTTCTCTCTTCGCGCGGAAGAGCAAACACCGCTGCAGGGGATGGTTTGCTGACCCCTGATGCCCCAGGTTCCCAGTCGGCGGACAGATACTACTACGACCCGCTTGACCCGGTTCCCACCGTCGGAGGCCGAAGCCTGGGTGGGAAGCTCACACCCGGACCCTTCGACCAGTCACGTGTGGAAAAGCGCCAGGATGTGCTCTGCTACACCACGTCGCCGCTGGAAGCAGACCTGGAAGTGACCGGACCCATCAAGGTCCACCTGTCCGCTGCCACTTCCGTCAGGGACACGGATTTTGTGGCTAAACTGGTTGATGTCTACCCGGATGGCGCCGCCTACAATGTCGTTGAGGGTGTATTGCGTGCCAGGTTTCGGCACGGGCTCTTAAACCCGAGTCCAGTTATGCCAGGTGAGGTGCAACTCTATGTGATCGACCTGGCATCGGTGTCGATTGTGTTCAGGAACGGGCACCGGATGCGGCTGGACATCACCAGCAGCAACTTCCCGCGCTTCGATCGCAACATGAATACCGGCAATTTATTTGGAGAAGATGCCGAGGGTGTCATTGCGGAACAGACGGTGTTTCATGACTCGGTACACGCGTCCTATGTGGAACTGCCCGTCATAAAGAGTTAGCTGACCGGACAGATCATATTACGCCGCCACCAGCATCATCGAATCCTGGCTGCTCGAGCGTCGTCCCACCACCAGGTATCAGGAAAGCTGGTGATGTACTCCGCATCGATGGCTGGTCGTCCAAACTTGTCCCAGTACACTGCCCGCGGTTGCTGGATGCCGATGATCGGAATGAGGTAATAGCCCCACAGCAGGACTCGATCGAGTGCCCTGCTGGCAGTGATAAGATGCTCTTTGCGTCTGGCGCCAAGTACCTCACTGATCAGCGTATCAACGGCCGGGCTGCTGATGCCGGCTAAATTCGCAGTGTTCGGTATGTTTGCCACCTGTGAACTGAAGTAAGACCGAAGTTCGCCTCCTGGAGGGAAACCAAACGGCATGCTATTCAGCAGCGCATCAAAGTCAAAATCCTGCAACCTGCTCACAAACTGTGCAGAATCGACAAGACGTATATTCGAGACAATACCCAGGCGACTCAACTGAGTCATGAATGGCAACAAGGTCCTCTTGTCATTAGCAGACAGAGTAAGGAATTCCATCTCGAAAGCCTCTCCTGCGGCATCGACCAATCTGCCATCGCGAACTGTCCATCCGGCTTCGGCAAGCAGTTCTCGCGCCCGCAATAAATCGTCACGGTGACCACCGACGGTGTTTTGAATACTGATCGGTTGCGAAAATACCTGGCGCCCCAATTGTTCCCGAAACGGTTTCAGCATTGCCAGTTCGGCGCCCCCCGGCAGGCCCCGGGCCGCAAGTTCAGTGCCTGAAAAATAGCTTTCGGCCCGGGAGTGAAAACCATCGTAGATAACACGATTGGTCCACTCAAAATCAAATGCAATCGTCAGAGCCTCCCGCACCCGGACATCGGCAAGTTTGTCACGGCGCGTGTTGAAGAACAGCGCACGTTGAAAGCCTGATCCCACTTTGTAATTATTCTGACGCATGACCAGCCAGCCCTTTTCCCTCGCTGGAATGTTATAGCCGGTTCGCCACACATAAGGATCACGCTCGATTCGATAGTCCAGCAGTCCCTTGCGCAGTGCCTCCCTTGCGATAGTTGCGTCACGATAAATCTCGTAACGAATGTAATCGAAGTTATGCCGGCCACGGTGAACGGCAATGTCACGGCCCCAGTAATCCGTCACCCGTTCGTAGAGCAGGAATTTTCCCAGTGCGTAATCAGCGATACGGTAGGGGCCGCTGCCGAGAGGGGGTTCCAGGGTATTTTTAGTGAGGTCGCGTGTACGCCAGTAGTGTTCCGGCAGAATGTTGATATAGATCGCCGGATTCGCAAACGAGTTTTTGTTCAGCCCTCCGACCCGTTTGAATCGAAACAGGACCTCCAGTTCACCCTGAATCTCTATGGACTCAATGATCGACAATGCAGAGCGTATTCCCGAGGTGGATTTTTGGAGCACATGGTCGAAAGTGAATTTGACGTCCATCGCGGTGATGGGTACCCGGTCGTGCCAATAGGCGCCGGAGTGGAGTTGAACAACCACTTCGCTTAGATCATCGGCAAATTTTACACGCCGGGCGAGGTTGCCATAGACGCTGAAGGCTTCATCATTGGCACGTACAAACAACCCGTCATACAGCATTCCCGGCATAGCCGCGCCAATCGCAGGGAATCCTGTAGGCAGGTAAGGTGTAAAGCCGGTGAAATAGTATTCCACGGGTAACACCAGAGTGCCGCCCTTGGGGGCGTCTGGATTGGCATAGTCGAAGTGTTCAAAGTCCGGGCCGTACTTGAACTCATCAAAGGTCGAAACGCCGTGTTGCCACTGGCCTTGCACGTCTGCAATTGCTGGTTGCAGAAAAGCAGGTACCAACAGCAGGAGTACGTTCAATCGCATCAGTCAATGACAACTATCAGCATACTGAACAGTGGAGCAGTTCGCCCCTCTTACGCGAACGGATCATTCACCATACAACCGCTTTGCCTCTCTTCGACGGGCATGCAATACAGGTTCCGTATATCCATTAGGTTGTTCTTTTCCCTTGAATACCAGATCACACGCGGCCTGAAAAGCAACGCTGCCGCTAAAGTCAGGAGCCATATTCCGGTAAGCCTCATCATCGGCATTCTGGTGGTCTACAATTTCTGCCATTTTTTTCAGCGTGTCCAATACCTGTTCTTCGGTACAGATACCATGGTGTAACCAGTTGGCGATATGCTGGGATGAAATCCTGAGCGTTGCACGATCCTCCATCAGACCAACATCATTGATATCCGGCACCTTGGAGCAACCAACGCCCTGGTCGATCCAGCGCACCACGTATCCGAGAATACCCTGTGCGTTGTTTTCAAGTTCCTGCTGTACTTCCTGACTCGACAGGTTTTCTCCGGTCAAAACCGGAATAGTAAGAATGTCTCCCAGAGAGGCTCTGGTTCTTGACTTCAGCGCATCCTGCATGTCGGGCACACTCACCTGATGATAGTGCATGACATGCAAAGTAGCCGCTGTTGGCGAAGGCACCCAGGCAGTATTGGCTCCGGATTCTGCGTGACCGACCTTTTGCTGCATCATCTCCGCCATTTCGTCCGGCATGGGCCACATGCCTTTGCCAATCTGCGCCCGGCCTACAAGTCCGGTTTCGATCCCGACATCAACGTTCCAGTCTTCATAGGCATTGATCCAGGTCTGCTGTTTCATGACCGTTTTCTTCACCATGGGGCCAACTTCCATGCTGGTATGAATCTCATCACCGGTCCGATCAAGAAATCCCGTATTAATAAATATGACGCGTTCACTGGCGCATCGAATACAGGGTTTCAGGTTGAGTGTGGTTCTGCGTTCCTCATCCATAATGCCGATCTTCAACGTATTCCTGGCCAGACCCAGAGCCTGTTCGACACGTCCGAACAGATCTACTGTGAAGGCAACTTCATCCGGTCCATGCATCTTGGGTTTTACAATGTAGACACTGCCGGTTCTGGAGTTGCGGTACGCTCCCCTACCCTTCAGATCGTGTATCGCGGCAAGGCTGGTGACCATGCAGTCCAGAATTCCTTCCGGTATTTCGCTGCCGTCGGCCAGCAGCACCGCGTCGCTTGTCATCAAATGGCCAACATTACGAATCAGTAACAGACTTCGACCGTGCAGCGTAACCTCCCCACCATCCGGAGATGTATATACACGGTCAGGATTCAGGGTACGGCGAATGGTTTCACCACCTTTTACAAATTCTTCTTCGAGATCGCCATTCATCAAGCCCAGCCAGTTGCGATATACGACTACCTTGTCCCGGGCATCGACTGCTGCTATGGAATCCTCACAATCCTGGATGGTGGTGATCGCCGATTCCATGACAATATCCTTGATCCCGGCTTTGTGGTCCCTGCCGACGTTGTGTGCACGATCTACCTGGATCTCCACATGCAATCCATGATGCTTTAGCAGAATACTATCCGGATTGGCTTCGTTGCCCAGGTAACCCACCAGTTGAGAAGGGTCAGAGAGTACTGCAGTGCCTGAATCCAGTTTACAAACAAGATTACCGCCATCAACAGAATACTGTGTGACATCCTGATGTGCTGCGTTGGTTAAAGGTATATTTTTATTCAGAAATTCTGCGGCATACTCTATCACCCTGTCTCCACGAGCCGGATTATAGCTGTCACCATTGGGTGCGGTTTTCTCCGCACCTGGTGTTTCAGGAATGACATCGGTGCCGTATAGCGCATCGTAGAGACTGCCCCATCGTGCATTTGCCGCGTTCAGTGCATACCGTGCATTCATGACCGGTACTACCAACTGGGGTCCTGCCATGAGTGCGATTTCTTCATCCACATTGTCAGTGGATATCTCGAAATCTTCTCCTTCATCCAGCAGATAACCGATCTCTCTCAAAAATGCCTCGTACGCCCGGGGATCGTGATGCTGACCCTTGCGGGTTTGATGCCAGTCATCTATCTTTGCCTGAAGTTGATCCCGGAATGCCAGCAATGCCCGGTTACGTGGCACGAGATCATCACAGATGGCTTCCATCTGCTCCCAAAACTCATTTGGCGCCACACCGGTTCCGGGTGCTACATCCTCTTCGATCAGATCATGGAGTTCTCTGGCTATTTGCAGGCCGCCAACGGCCACTCTTTCAGTCATGCTTCGTTCCTGGTTACTACTTTGAATGACCGCAATGCTACTTGAAAACATCACGGCTTTCACTCGAAACTCTTATTTGCAGTCGCTACAATCATCAGCAGAATAATCATCGGAGATACTCATGGAACAACAGATTGATCTGGTCCGCTGGCTTGCGGAAGTAATTTCTGTGCTGTTTTTACTGGCACTCCTGGTTGCATTTATCGTTATCGTTGTGTTGTACGTCATCGACGTAACCCAGACAGCACACGCAATCCGTCGAAATTATCCAGTCATCGGCCGATTCCGTTATTTCTTTGAATCACTGGGTGAATTCTTCCGACAGTACTTTTTTGCCATGGATCGTGAGGAACTGCCATTTAATCGTGCAGTGCGAGCCTGGGTATATCGTGCAGCAAAGGGCGACAACAATACCGTTCCCTTCGGGTCTACACGATCACTGCTCGATAATGGCGCCATTTTATTCGTAAACTGCCCATTTCCGACTCTGGAAAGCGACTCTGCGATACCTGATGCTCTTGAGATCGGACCCTATTGCAGGGAACCCTACAAACAGGCGTCTATCTTTAATATTTCCGGCATGAGTTACGGCGCAATATCAACACCGGCTGTGCTGGCACTGTCAAAAGGCGCCAAACTGGCCGGATGCTGGATGAACACAGGAGAAGGGGGTGTTTCACCCTATCATCTGGAGGGAGGAGCAGACCTGGTGGTACAGATTGGGACCGCCAAATATGGTGTAAGAGATGTTGACGGCAACCTGGATGACAACAAACTACGGAAACTGGCAGAGCATCCACAGATCAAAATGTTTGAATTGAAGCTAAGCCAGGGTGCGAAGCCCGGCAAAGGCGGTATTCTGCCTGGAGAGAAGGTTACAGAAGAGATCGCGGCAATTCGCGGGATCAAACCTGGAGAGGATTCCATCAGTCCCAATCGCCATCCCGAAATTAACAATATAGGTGACATGCTGGACTACATTGAGCATATTCGCAGCGTTTCCGGCAAGCCTGCAGGATTCAAAATGGTGCTGGGTGCTTATGGATTTCTCGACTCTCTCTGTATCGAAATCAATAAACGGGGGATCGAAAGCGCGCCGGATTTCATAACCATAGACAGTGCTGATGGCGGCACTGGCGCAGCACCACAGAGCCTGATTGATTATATGGGTCTGCCACTTAAAGAGAGTCTGCCACTGCTGTCAAACAAACTCATTGAACACAACCTGAAACAGCGCATCAAAATCGTTGCTTCCGGGAAACTGATTGATCCGGCTTCTGTCGCACTGGCGATTTGCCTCGGCGCCGATTATGTCACATCAGCGCGTGGATTCATGTTCGCTCTTGGCTGTATCCAGGCATTGCAGTGTAACAAGAATACCTGCCCAACGGGTATCACAACGCATAATCCACGCCTGCAAAAAGGACTGGTGGTAGAGGACAAGGTAGAAAGAGTGAGGTCTTACTGTGAACACATGAACTGGGAAGTTGGCGTAATCGCCCATTCCTGCGGTGTTGATGAACCCCGGCGTCTGCGCCGGTTTCACGCACGCGTCGTCGGTGATCATGGTCAATCCATACCACTTGATGAATTACACCCTGAACCGACCAATGCCTGACCTGTCCCCAATATTCAAATCGGATAGTTTTGCTGATTCGCCAGTGCAATTGACAGTTGAATATCGCGGATGGTATGCGTCATGGCTTGCCCGATCAGGTCCAGTTTCCCCACCTGTTCAATACGATCAGATACCTGATTCAACTCATGCCGGGACAACAATTTGCTGAAAATGTCACAGGCATCTGCAAGACAGATGATGACGACATCCCTGGGATCTGGCACCTCGTTGGAAAACAGCACCTTCATGATTCTCAGCTTTACTTCGCGCTCGACCTCGCCGTCCACCACTGGATACCGCCGGGAATTGAATACCCACAGAAAGTGTTCATCTCTTTGTTCCAGAATGCCAAGGCCGACCAGCCGACTGAGCGCCTGTTCGCGAATTTCATCACTCCTTCCGGCAGTACGTTCCACCCAAAAGCTGGCATCTCCAGAGTCCTGGTACAGTTCAATATCCTTGAGTGTCGGGTCCAGCAAAGTATCGCCGGTGGGTGTGGCATCGATCAGAATCAGGTTTTCAAGGTCTGTGTCGATACGATTCTCCAGCGCCAGGTCCATCAGTACACCACCCGCAAGTGCGTAGCGAAGAGACCAATCCGGCACACGTGTGAACTTGCCGCTATCATCGTCCAGCAGAAGAAGCATTATCTCTTCGGAAAATCTCAGCATGGCTTGTGGTTCCAGGGCCTTTTGCTCCAATAAGGTTTTTGAGTATACGTAATTCAACTGTTGAAAAACAACTGACTCTGAATCTTCAGTATGGCAAAGGATATCATGCGAGGAGTGCAACACTCTTGGTCTGGGCGTAAACATGCATTCCGGGACGCAGTTTAAGATTATCAGCTGACTTGCGCGTAATTCTCGCCAGCAGCGGTGTATCGTTGACAAGCAGCCTTACGGTTACCTGGGCTTTACCTTCCGGGACTATACCATCTACCGTCGCGGGAAAAATATTCAGGATACTGGTGTCCTTTTGTCGTGCCAGTGTCAGGCTGACATCCCTGGCAAGGATCCTCAATCGCACACTGGTATTCACCGGTAGTTTATTACCAGTGACAGTAATCCTGCCCGCGGATGAATCCAGACTGGTCAGTTGATATTCAGGATCATGCCCGGATACCACAGCGTTAATGACAGATTCCGCCTGGTCACCATGAATCAGCGGCAGGTCTACACGGGTCAGCATTGCATTGACTTTACCTATCGCTACCATTTGTCCGTTGGACATCAACAGCATATTGTCAGCCAGACGGGCAACTTCATCCCGGTCGTGGCTGACATAGATTACCGGTATATCGAGTTCACGATGCAGAGCATCGATAAAGGGAAGTATTTCGAGTTTACGTGGCAAGTCAAGAGACCCCAGCGGTTCATCCATCAACAACAGTGTCGGACTGGACAGTATTGCCCGGGCAATCGCCACTCTCTGTTGTTCACCCCCTGACAAGTTGGCTGGAAACCGGTGTAAAATTCCACCGATTTCCAATAGTTCCACAGCCTTATCCATGTCGATCTTTTGCTTGTCCTCCGGTACTCTCGAATAGCCATACTCCAGATTCCTGATTACTGTCAGATGCGGGAAGAGACTGGATTCCTGAAAAACATAACCCAGCGCCCGTCGATGGGGAGGTACAAATTTTGTACCGCTCTGCCAGACCTGGTCACCTATCTGTAAATAGCCGTTTGGATAACGGTCCAGTCCTGCAATAGCCCGCAGCAATGTTGTTTTCCCACAGCCTGATGGACCGAAAACCGCCGTGATACCACGTTGCTGGACATCGACGTCGACATCCAGATGGAAGCCGCCACGATCAACCTGAAACTGTATTCTTATCGTCATGTGAGAACGTTTTGATGAGTTAAAACAGTCATTTAAGCATGATCCTGAAAGTCCTGTTGATCCAGTAGACCAGCGTCAGCATCAGAAAACACAGCAGGAGGAGTCCGCCGGACAGCCAGTGTGCTTCCTGATACTCCATCATTTCCACATGATCGTAGATGGCTATGGATATCACCCTGGTTTCACCAGGAATGTTACCACCAATCATCAGAACGACCCCGAATTCTCCAAGGGTATGAGCGAACCCAAGGACTATCGCGGTGATAAAACCGGGACGTGCCAGGGGTATGGCTATGGTAAAAAATCTATCCAGGGGGGATGCATGCAGGGTCGCTGCAACCTCCATAGGTCTTGGACCAATCGTTCGGAAAGCATCCTGAAGCGGCTGGACCACAAATGGCAAAGAGTAGATCACCGAACCTGCTACCAGACCGGAAAAAGTAAAAGCAAGTGAGCCAATGCCACTGGCAACCGTCCATTGACCAATCGGACCCGATGGACTGAATGCCACAAGAAGATAGAACCCCAGGACAGTGGGCGGCAACACCAATGGAAGGGCAACTATAGCCTCAAGCAGAAATTTGTAACGCCATTCACTGCGTGCCAGCCACCACGCGAAAGGGGTGCCCAGCAACAGCAGAATGGCAGTGCTGATCAGCGCAAGTTGAAGCGTGATTACAAGGGCGGCCCAATCTTCGTAACCAGTCATCAGGGTAACGTGTAGCCACAGGATTCAATAATTCCCCTGGCTTCCATTGACTGCAGGTAAGCGAGAAAAGAGCGTGCGGCTGCTTTTTCCGATATCAGAACAGCCTGTTGTATGACAGGAGAATACTCCATGGCGGGAATTATATATGTAAAACCTTCAAGATTCCTGACCTGGGATAGCGCTATCAGCCCCAGTTCAGCATTGCCACTGCGTATAAAGTGCAATGCCTGATTAACGTTTTCTCCCCGAACCAGATGTTGCTGAAGTTTTTCCCAGGCTCCTCTATGGCTGAGATATTCCTTCGCGGCCCTGCCATAGGGTGCAAGATTTTCATTGGCTATCGCCAAATGCTCAAAGTCACTTTCCAAAGTTCGATCATTGACTGGTATTACCGGGCTCCAGATTACCAGTCGACCGATTGCATAGGTAAATCGGGTACCTTTGATCGCAACTCCTTCCTCTACCAGTCTCCGCGGGCGCAAGCTATCTGCGGCCAGCAGAATATTCACAGGTGCTCCGTTTTTAATCTGGGCATAATGTTTGCCGGTTGATCCGTAATTGGGCACGGCCCTGTGCCCGGTTGTCTCATTAAAGGCATCGATGAGAAGTTCACTGGCTATGGTAAAGTTACTGGCGACAGCAACTCTGATCTCGTCACCAGATGTGCATTGTGGAAACCAGAAGACACCGGCTATCAGAAAGGCAAGTCGCCACATGGTCCTCATTTAACACGAAACAATTCTGATGAATGTAGAACCACACGTTGCAACAGCTGTTTTACCGGTGATGGGAAATAGCTTTTTCACAAGGATATCCAAATCTGATTTTATCAGGAGGGCCAATGTATACCGTAATGAATGTAATATCTATTATTGTCCAGGTACCGGGTACCCCAATGCAAAATTCATCTGCATGTTGAACAGGAAAACACTATGAGCATGGATCTTTGTTCCAGATCAGCCGTGGAATTATGCAGCCTTGTCAGACAACGCCAGGTGTCTGCAGTGGAACTGCTCCAGGCGCACCTGAACCGGATCGAACACGTTAATCCCCAGGTCAATGCCATTGTAACGCTGGTACCGGAACATGCTTTCAAATTGGCCAAACAGATTGACAAGCGGATAGCACAGGGAAATGATCCGGGTATTCTTGCCGGTCTACCCATAGCACACAAGGATCTGGTGGAAACCAAGGGTATCAGAACGACCTTCGGGTCAAGAATTTTCACCGAAAATTTCCCGGACAAAGATGATCTGATTGTAGAGCGAATTGTCCAGGCGGGCGGTGTAACACTGGGCAAGACCAATACTCCGGAATGGGGAGCGGGTTCACAGACCTTCAATGAAGTATTCGGAAGAACACGAAATCCTTATGACATTTCAAAGACCTGTGGCGGCAGTTCCGGTGGTGCAGCTGTTGCGCTTGCCTCACGAATGTTGCCGATCGCGGATGGTGGTGACCTGGGTGGATCACTGCGTAATCCCGCAGGTTTCTGCAATGTAGTCGGTTTTCGTACCTCTGCCGGGCGTGTACCCTACATGCAAACCAATGGCTGGTTTTCACTCCCGGTCATTGGCCCCATGGCAAGAACGGTCCAGGATTGTGCGCTGTTCCTGACGGCTATTGCACGGCCTGCCACCAGTGTCCCATTGTCACTGCCATTTCAGGATTTTACTTCCGGCCTGCAACGTGATTTCACCAACGTAAGGATAGCCGTCAGTAAGGATTTTGACGGGCAACTGCCGGTTGATCCCGCTGTGCAGAAAGTCATTACGGACAGTATTGTTGCTTTGCGTACAACAGGTTGTGATGTTCACGAGGTCTGCCCTGACTTTTCCGGTGCGGACGAGGCTTTCAAGACGTTGCGTGCCTGGTCAATGGCCAATAAACACAGGGATAACATTCGCAAACACCGTGACCTCTACAAAGATACAATCATCTGGAATGTGGAACAGGGTATGAACCTGACCGGTAAGGATGTATTCCAGGCAGAGCAGCAAAGAACCGGATTATTTCAGCGATTGCAGTCATTTCTGCAGGAATATGAATTTCTGATTCTTCCGGTCTCCCAGGTGCCCCCGTTTGATATCGATCTGGAATATGTAACTCGGATTGGTAATGTAGACATGGAAACCTATATTGACTGGATGAAATCCTGTTATTACATATCCGTCACAGGGTTACCCGCAATCTCCGTGCCGGGTGGATTCACCGAAGCGGGACTTCCGGTAGGCATCCAGATTGTAGGAAGGCATCAGGAAGATCTGGCAGTGTTGCAACTTGCCCAGGCATTCGAGAGTGAAACCGGTTACTGGCGTATACCTCCTAAAATGGGGTCGGAGTAAAGTGCCGGAGTAAAATGGGG
>LXNI01000371.1_pt1 | contig 53838 bp, 43 predicted proteins | sample 809091 | NCBI WGS metagenome assembly LXNI01 (sample SAMN04870527, study PRJNA318959) | sponge metagenome | biome: 01000161; feature: marine sponge reef; material: water | host: Sarcotragus foetidus | place: Greece: Milos, Mediterranean Sea | collected 2013-05-29 | depth 5-7 m
ACAACCCGAATACCGCATCAAATGACCCGGTTCCCGCTCGGTCGAAACTGTCACGCCCCGCTACAGCGCAAATATCACGGATCCCTGCCAAATTAGCACACTCGTGCAATATCCGGGCTAGAATCCCTTTTGCTCGGCGGCAACCGTATCAGCGATCTCTCGCCGCTGGCGACCATGACGAGGATTCAGAACCTCGAACTGCAAGACAACGCCGTCGAGGACCTCGGGCCGCTGGTCGACCAGGCGATCTTCGGCGGGTCGGCCGCGGCGGGCGCACGGTTGAACCTGGACGGCAATCCGCTGAACGACACGTCCGTCGAGGAACACATCCCGACGCTGGAGTCCTGGGGCGTAAGCGTTAGGTTTGAAAGAAGCGGACGCCTGGCGCCGATTGCAGCCGTCGCCGACCCGACCTTACGCGCTCTGGTGGTCGAAGCGGTGGCTGGCGGGAGGAGGCATGTGGACGACAACCAACGGATCTGGCGCCTGGAAGGACTTCGCAGCCTTGCGCTGCATGGTCGCGGCGTCACGAGCCTCGAGGGGCTGGAGGGGGTAATGAATCTGCAGTCTGTCTGGGCGGCGTCCAACGGGATCACGGACCTGTCGCCGCTCGCCGAACTGACCGAACTGCACCACCTGGACCTGAGCGACAACCGCATCGTCGACCTCGCGCCGTTGGCCGCCAACGCCGATTTCGCACAGGGCGACTGGGTCGCTTTGGACGGGAACCCGCTGAGCGAGGAATCGCTGAACGTCCACGTGCCCGCCTTGCTGGAGCGCGGGGTCGAGGTGAGCGTCGACCGCGTCGAGCTGGCGCTCGTCGCCGGCGGCGAGCCGCTGCGCTACGACACGGCGGGGTATTTCGAGGCGCGGCTCGGTGCGGGCCTTGACGTGTCGGCCTCCTCGGACGACGCGTCGGTCGCAACGGCGGAGATGGCCGACGGCGCGCTGGTGGTGACGCCCGCCGCCAGCGGCGGGACCGCGACCGTGCGGGTGGAAGCCACCGGCGCGGACGGCGCCGCGGCGATGCTATCGTTCGCGGTGATCGTACGCGGCGCCCGGCTCGTGCCGCTGTTCCCGTCCGCGTCGGACGCGTTGGGCCGGCAGGGCTTCGTGCGCGTGGTCAATCGCGGCCCGGCGGGCGAGGTCGAAATCGTGGCGGTCGACGACGCGGGGATGCGGGCGCCGGCGCTGACACTGGACATCGGCGGTGGCGAGACCGTGCACTTCAACTCGGAGGACCTCGAGAACGGCAATGCCGGCAAGGGGCTGAGGGGCAGCAGCGGCCGCGGGACCGGCGACTGGCGGCTCGAAATCCGAAGCCCGTTGGACCTCGACGTGCTGGCCTACATCCGCACCTGGGACGGATTCCTGACCGCAATGCACGACATCGCGCCAGGAACAGCGACGGGCGATCGCCATGTGCCGATCTTCAACCCGGCGAGCAACGTAAATCAGGTCAGCGCGCTGCGCCTGGTGAATCTCGGCGACACCGACGCAGAAGCCACCGTCAGCGGGATGGACGACCGGGGCGAGACGCCGGGCGGCGATGTGCTGGTGGCGGTGCCGGCGGGGGCGTCGTTGACGCTCACGGCGAGCGACCTCGAATCGGGAACGGGCGGGGGTCGGGGCGCGCTCGGAGACGGCGCGGGCAAGTGGCGACTGCGGGTCGCCTCGGACGGCGATCTGGCCGTGATGAGCCTGCTTTCGAGTCCGGAGGGCCACCTCGCGAACCTGTCCACCGCCGCGCCGGCGGCGCTCGCCGTCGACGGCGTGCATACGGCGCCGCTGTTCCCGTCGGCCTCGGACCCGCTGGGCCGGCAGGGCTTCCTGCGCGTGATCAACCGCTCGCATCGGCGCGGGGAGGTGCGCGTCCTTGCGTTCGACGATAGGGGGCGGGCTTACGAACCCCTGACACTGACCCTGGATGCGAACCACGTTGCGCACTTCAACTCGGACGACCTGGAACTGGGCAACGCACAGAAGGGATTGCGGGGGAGCACGGGCTCGGGGACGGGCGACTGGCGCCTGGAGCTGTCGAGCGACCTCGACATCGAGGTGCTGGCGTACATCAGGACCCCGTCGGGGTTCCTGACGTCGATGCACGACCTGATGGACGGTACCGGACGGCGGTACGACGCGGTGACGTTCAATCCGGGGAGCAACACGAACCAGGTGAGCCTGCTGCGGATCGTGAATCCGGGTTCCGTTCCGGCGCACGTCTCGGTGGCCAGCATCGACGACGCGGGCGAGCCCTCTTTGGAGGTCGTGCGGGTCGAGGTGCCGGGGGGTGCGGCGCTTAGGCTGACGGCGGCGGATCTGGAGAGCGGTTTTGGCGTGCGCGGACGGCTGGGCGACGGGGCGGGCAAGTGGCGTCTCGCGGTGGACAGCGAGCAGCGCGTTTTTCTGATGAGCCTGCTGTCGAGCCCGACGGGCCACCTGACGAATCTGTCGACGCGGCCGAACCGTTGAAGGGAGGTCGAATCAGTGTCGCAGCGAGAGCAGACGAGATGAAACAAGGACTGACCGCTGTTGTGTCAATTGCGGGGCAGGTATTGAGATAGGGGCAATCCCGGCCAGAGTGTTGCCGATATGCTTGTAGGACCGGAAGCTCAGCGCAGAGGCTTATCCGGTATCCAGTAAGGGTACCGGCTTGACCAGGGATTGCATCTGTTCCGGGCGGCCTTCTTGAACATGACCCAATGCCAGTGCCATCATGATCGCCATCGCCAGATCGACCCGTACCTGCATCTTCGTCTTACCTCGAATGTAGTGATGCTCAAAGCCAAAGCTTTGACCAACTATAAGATTGCGCAGCTGTCGCTGCTCCCTGGTCTCTGGGCATACACAAAACACCTCCCCTTTTTTAGCTATGCACGATGTTATCAGCACGATCTGGATAGAGTGGCTGGTAACGATGCTCTCGGGGTTATAGTCAGGGGCCTTTTTCTCTTCCTGCCAGTGTTTAACGGTATCAACCAACGGCAGGATTTGGTGTTGATCCCACAAATCCTGTTTCAAGGCGGTACTATCCAAGCCACGGTCTGCCGTGAAGTCCTGACAGCGCTCTCCCAGTTCCGGGGTCTCGGTGAACAGGGTTTCCAGTTGCACCGCCTGTTCTTTGCTTTCCGAGCGGGACGCTGGCTGGATGCTGAACGCCACCGGGATTTCGTATTCAGTATCGGCAATCAGATGCAGTCTGTAACCAAACCAGGTCTATATCTTCTGCCATGGCTTGCCGTCCTTCGACACCCCTTTGGTCTCATGCTTGCCCCAGTCCGCATCCGGGTCAGATGTTTTCCCGGTCTTCTTATTCTTGCTTCCGGTAGCATGACTCGAAATTGCCTTACCGTCATACCCCAGGTGTTGACCAAAGTCCGGCAGTAAAACTATTAATTGCGCACGCAACGTGGCCATCTGCACCACCCGCTTCAGAAATCGGGAGAAGTTGTGACTATCCGGTATGGTTGAACGTGGCGGTTGGCTAATAATGCAGGCCTTGCAGCCATCTGTTGCAGAGGCATGCAAAAAGGGGTCAAATGATGAACTTTAAACGGGACATTTCCATGTGGCACTGACGAATGTCATGGCACACCGGGATAAAGGCAGCACCCCGGGTAGTGTCAGAACCAAATACTGGCGCTTGCTTGATGATGGCAGAGTGCAGTGCGACATCTGCCCCAGAGCCTGTAAGCTTCGCAACGGACAGCGGGGATTATGTTTTGTCCGGGCCTGTGAGAATAACGAAGTTGTGCTGACGACCTACGGCAGATCAAGTGGCTTCTGTATCGACCCCATCGAGAAGAAACCACTGAATCATTTTTTACCTGGAACACCTGTTCTGTCATTTGGCACAGCCGGGTGTAATCTGGCCTGCAAATTCTGCCAGAACTGGGATATGAGCAAGTCCCGTGATATGGACACCCTTGCCGATGCGGCATCACCGGAACAGCTTGCACGGACCGCGGTCGGTCAGGGTTGCCGGAGTATCGCCTACACCTACAACGATCCGGTCATTTTTCATGAATATGCCATAGATGTTGCCCAGGCTGCCCGGGAGATGGAAATCAAGTCAGTGGCAGTAACCGCGGGTTATGTATGTCCTGCGCCGCGTCAGGAATTTTTCCGCTATATGGATGCTGCCAATATTGACCTCAAGGGTTTTACGGAACGGTTTTATCATCGTATATGCGGTGGTCATCTGGCAGATGTCCTGGATACACTGCAGTATGTGAAGCATGAAACATCAGTATGGATGGAATTGACGACTTTAATCATTCCCGGCGAAAATGATGATCTGTCAGAAATAGAATCCATGTCGAAGTGGGTAGTCGAGCATCTGGGCACTGACGTTCCCTTGCATTTCACGGCATTTCATCCTGATTACCGGATGATGGATAAACCGCGAACATCGTCTGAGGCATTAAGCCGGGCTCGCGAAGTGGCGAAAAAGAATGGGGTGAACCACGTCTATACCGGCAATGTCCACGATACCCGGGGAGGTTCAACCTGGTGTCCTGATTGCGCTGCTTTGCTGATAGAAAGAGATTGGTACCGTCTTGGACAGTGGCATCTGGATGCACAGGGTTGCTGCCGGTCATGTGGTCATAACCTGGCCGGTGTATATGAAGACCAGCCAGGTACCTGGGGGCCTCAAAGACAGCCTGTGGTATTGAACCGATAATCAAGGTACGGATCTTCGGGACAGCCTCCTGGTCCAGACCCTAAAACCAATCAATTCATGTTAGAATTACCCGTCATTTTGTCAATTTACGGAGAACCCGTGGGTAGAAATTTATTTCAGAAAGTCTGGGACGCACATATGGTTCGACAGATGGAGAGCGGGCAATATCAGTTGTTTATCGCACTGCACCTGATTCATGAGGTCACCAGTCCCCAGGCTTTTGGCATGCTCAGGGACAAACATCTCAAGGTGGCTTATCCTGGTCGCACCTTTGCTACTGTAGACCACATTATCCCCACTGACGATCAGACCCGGCCTTTGGAAGACAACATGGCTGAGCAGATGATTCAGGTGTTAAGTGCTGAAACCAAAGAGCATGGGATTGAATACTTTGCCCCGGAGTCTGGTTCCCAGGGCATTGTACATGTAATAGGTCCGGAACTTGGCCTGACCCAGCCAGGCATGACAATCTGTTGTGGTGACAGTCATACTTCCACCCATGGGGCATTTGGCTGTATTTCCCTGGGCATTGGCACAAGTCAGGTCCGGGATGTATTGGCCAGTCAGACCATTGCCATGGACAAGTTGAAGGTGCGCCGTATTCTGGTGGAAGGGAGCTTACAGACCGGTGTTACCGCAAAAGATGTGATACTGCATATCATTCGAACTCTGGGTGTTAATGGCGGTGTGGGTTTTGCTTACGAATACGCTGGACAGGTGATAGAGAAAATGTCTATGGAAGAGCGAATGACTGTCTGTAACATGAGCATAGAAGGCGGCGCCCGTTGCGGTTATGTGAATCCTGACGAAACGACGTTCGAGTATCTCAGGGACAGGGAACGGGTTCCCACGGGGTCTGATTTCGAACGGGCAGTCGAGAAATGGAAGAGCTTTGCCAGTGACAGCGATGCTGTTTACGATGACGAAGTCGTCATCAATGCTTCCGATATCATGCCTACCGTGACGTGGGGAGTTACACCTGGTCAGGCTATCTCGATCGAAGAGGCTGTTCCGAATCCTGAATCAGCCCGGGGGCTGGAGAAAGACCTGATCATTGATGCACTGGACTATATGAAGCTTGATGCGAACCAGCCCATCAAGGGAACAAGAATAGATGTCGCCTTTATTGGCAGTTGCACCAATGGTCGATTAAGTGATTTCCAGGATGTGGCTGAATTGCTGAAAGGCAGAAAGGTTGCGGATCATGTACGTGCTATTGCGGTGCCAGGGTCCGAAAAAGTCGATACAAAAGCCCGGGAACTTGATTTACACAAGGTATTTGAAGAGGCCGGATTTGAATGGCGTAAACCCGGATGTTCCATGTGTCTTGCCATGAATCCTGACAAGCTTGTTGGCGATGAAGTCTGTGCCAGCAGCTCTAATCGTAATTTTATTGGACGGCAGGGCTCTCCAACAGGGAGAACCATCCTGATGAGCCCGATAATGGTGGCTGCTGCTGCTGTGAAAGGCGGGGTCGCCGATGTCAGGGAAGTGTTTGGACTTCAGAGAGAGGAAAGTAAAGGATGAGTGGCGACAGTATAGTCAAGGTCTCCGGACGAGGAGTTTATGTGGCCGGTAATGATATTGATACCGACAGAATCATTCCGGCGAGATATCTTAAGTGCATCACCTTTGATGAACTGGGTCCGGCGTTGTTTTACGATATGCGCTTTTCGGAAGACGGAACGTCAAAAAGTCATGTTCTGGACGATCCGAAACACGCAGGTGCTGAAATTCTGATATCCGATAACAACTTTGGCTGCGGGTCCAGCCGGGAGCATGCACCACAGGCGATTCAGAAATTCGGCTTCAGGGCAATCGTGGCGGGTTCCTTTGCAGAAATTTTTCATGGCAACTGTACCACGCTGGGTATTCCCTGCGTGGTCATGACACAGGAGGACAGATCCGGATTAACCGGGTTACTGGCTTCGGACCCGGAATTGGAACTTACGATCGACATTGAACAATTACACATAATCTGTGCGAATAATGTCTTCTCTATTACCATGAAAGAAAGTGTACGTGAAGCATTTCTTGATGCTGCCTATGACCCTCTGGATACATTGATGGCGGACCAGGATGCCATAAATGCCACTGCGGCAAAATTAGGTTACACCTATAATCCCGGATGACCCGATGGACAGGAAAAAGATTGAGATATACGACACCACGTTACGAGATGGAAACCAGGGTGAAGGTGTCAATTTAAGTCTGGCGGACAAACTGGAAATTACGCAGGCCCTGGACGATCTTGGTGTGGACTATGTCGAAGGGGGCTGGCCTGGATCAAACCCAAAGGACGATGCATACTTTGTCAGTGTCAGGGACCTTGATTTAAAACACCTGAAGATCAGTGCGTTTGGCTCAACTCATCGCGCAGAAGTTGATCCCGAGGATGATTTTTTTCTGGCGAAACTGGTGGCAGCGGATGCCGATATCACCTGCATATTCGGTAAGAGCTGGGACCTGCATGTAGAGCAGGCATTGCGCATCTCGCCGGAACGGAATCTCGAAATGATTACCGGTTCTGTACAGTACCTTGCCGAGACCACGGGCAAGCCCTGTTTTTATGATGCCGAACACTTCTTTGACGGCTTTAAAAGTGACCCCGGATATGCCATTGCAACCGTACAGGCTGCAGTTGATGGTGGCGCTGCCCGGGTGATTCTGTGCGATACCAACGGCGGCGTCATGCCTTATGAAGTCGCCCATGCCATTCGGGAAGTGCGCAAGGAAACTTCTGGTGTAAAACTGGGTATTCACGTACATAACGATGGTGGTCTGGCGGTCGCCAACACCCTGCGTGCGATTGAAGAAGGCGCGATTCAGGTTCATGGCACTATCAATGGGATCGGGGAACGTTGCGGCAATGTGGACCTGACCTCGATACTGGGCAATCTTGAATTGAAGATGGGCTATTTATGCCTGCCGGAAGGTCATATCAGCAGTCTTACCAATATCAGTCGCAAAATATGGGAATATCTGGGTATTTCAGGTCCATCGGGGCAGCCCTTTGTTGGACCATCGGCCTTTGCTCACAAGGGTGGAGTGCATGTAAGCGCCGTGCAGCGAAATCCAGAAACCTACGAGCACATCGCCCCGGAACTTGTTGGTAATGCCCGCAAGATATTGATCAGTGAATTGTCAGGAGGGGCTAATTTAAGGGCAAAACTGGCTAATCGTTATCCGGAACTTGAAGATGCAAAAATTGTGAAGGAAATCCTGGAAGAGGTTCAGGACCGTGAACATTCCGGTTATTCATTTGAAAACGCAGATGGCAGTTTCGACCTGGTGGTACGCCGGCATCTGGGTAAATACAATCCATGTTTTCAACCGGTCTATTTCAGAATTTATTCGCCGAGTAATGAAGATCATTCGGATAGTGATTCAGACAGTGACGGACTCATAGAAGCTTCGGTAAAAGTCAAAATCGGAGAAATGGTGAAACTATGTGCAGCTGAAGGTCATGGCCCGGTAGATGCACTCAACAAAGCGGTTCAACAATCGCTGGTTGAAGAATATCCGGTTGTACTTGATCTTCACTTGCTGGACTTCAGTGTCAAGGTAATCAATTCTACAGAGGAAACTGCCGCCAAGGTTCGGGTTTATCTTGAACACAGTTTCCAGGGCGCCATATTTGGAACCATCGGTGTAAATGTCGATATTATCAAAGCGAGTTGGAACGCTCTTGTAGAGGCCTACCAGTATGCTCTAATGCAACACATTGAATTTGTTGGGGAACTGACTAACGGGAAAAAGTGATGATTGAAAGGGCAGGTGGCGCCAAATGGGTGATTTGATTACCGGTAAAATATTGAATACGTTTGGTATTGATGGCGAATAGACTACTCATTATCGCCTGTGGAGTGTTCTTGCTCCTGGTGATCGGGTTTCTGGTTTACATGTACATCCAGCCTGAAACGGAGATACCGGAGATCAGTAGTCCACTCACTATCCCTGAGCCGGAACCTGTACCCGAGCCATCAACCCCGCCAGAAGCACCCATATCAAAGCCTGACGACGAAGCGGTAGTTGCCGGGGAACAGGAAGAGCCACCCTTTATCCTGCCATCGCTGGATAACAGCGATCAGTTGATACGTGAAGGTGCTGTCAATCTGACACGGCATGAGGGTATCAATCGATGGCTGGGACCCAATGATCTCATAAGGAAGTTTGTTGTATTCGTAGACAATATCGCCGAAGGCCAGGTAGCACGGGAAACAGTTCGTGTATTGACGCCGGAAGGTTCATTTGCAGTCAGACAGGTTTCCGACGAGGTTTTTATACTGGATGAAGCGTCCTACCAGAGATACAACAGAATTGTCGAAGTGATTGTGTCCATTGATGCCAGACGGTCTGCTGAGTTTTTCATGTTACTCAGTCCTTTATTCCAAAATGCATTACAGGAACTGGGTTACCCGGACAGACAATTTGGCGAAGTAGTCTTCAAGGCGATAGGCAGATTGCTGGAAGCCCCGATCATTACAGAGCCGGTAAGGCTTATACGGCCGGTGGTAATGTATGAATTTGAAGATCCGAGGTTGGAATCTCTGAGCCCGGCGCAAAAGCAGTTGGTCAGAATGGGACCGGAGAATACAAAGATGCTGCAGGATCATCTGAGAAATATAGCACTGGAGTTGCGATTGATTATGCGATAGATATCTATACCCGGTCAGAGCGGTTCCATTCTTCAACTCTGGCTGACTGGGCAGAGAGTAGTTCTTCTGCATCACCGGTGATATCGATTGTAACAATCCTGTCCCCCTGGGCTATGCTGTTGACTACATCCTGATCTGATTGCGAGACCACCTCGCCAAAGATGGAATGAGCATCATTCAGATGCGGAGTGGGCACATGGGTAATAAAGAACTGGCTGCCATTGGTATGGGGGCCTGCATTGGCCATGGATAATCGGCCGGGTTTATCGTGCCGCAGCGATGGATTGAATTCATCCTCAAATTGATAGCCCGGTCCACCGGTTCCGGTACCAAGGGGGCAACCACCCTGGATCATGAATTGACTGATAACACGGTGGAAATTGAGCCCATCGTAGTATTTCCGGTTACTCAGGTTGACAAAATTCGCTACTGTAACAGGAGCCTCATCGGGGAACAGGTTAATGTTGATCGTACCCTTGCTGGTTTCAATGGCTGCGGAGATTTTCATCGACATTCCTTATCTTTATATCTGTGTAGTCCCGTTTACCGGGTCCCAGGAATAGCTGCCTGGGTCTTGCAATTTTGAATGGAGCAGACAGCATCTCGTCCCAGTGTGTGATCCATCCAGGCATCCGACCCAGGGTGAATATTGCTGTAAACATGCTGGTGGGAATCCCAATGGCTTTCAGGGTAATACCCGAGTAGAAATCAATGTTTGGATACAGCTTGCGTTCGATGAAATAGTCCTGTTCGCGGGCTATTTTCTCAAGATTCTGTGCAATTCTGAGCAGTGGGTCATCAACACCCAGTTCGTTCAGAACCGCATGGCAGCTTTCCTGCATCACCGTAGCACGCGGGTCGAAGTTCTTGTAGACACGGTGCCCAAAACCCATGAGTCTGAAAGGGTCATCCTTGTCTTTGGCTTTTTCGACATATTCCTCGATACGGGATTCATCGGCAATTTCACCCAGCATATCCAGTACAGCTTCGTTGGCGCCCCCGTGAGATGGTCCCCACAAAGCGGCAATACCCGCAGACATTACCGCATAGGGATTTGCTTCTGTTGAACCTGCCATTCTGACTGTGGAAGTTGAAGCATTCTGTTCATGGTCAGCGTGAAGTATGAATATCTGGTCAACTGCATGGGCGATGGTTGGACTGACGTTGGGTCTCTCACCTTCTTTTCCAAAACACATATGCAGGAAATTCTCGGCGTAATTCAGGGATGGATCAGGCGCCAGGAATGCCTCGCCCTTTGTCTTCCGGTAGGTCATGGCAGCAAGCGTGGGTATTTTCGCAATGAGGTTCAGTGCGGTTTCTCTTCTGTGGTCTGCGTTGTAGATATCCAGACCATCGTGGTAGAGCGATGCCAGGCCTCCAACGGCAGCACAAAGCATCGACATCGGGTGGGAATGTTCGGTGAATCCCTCGAAAATATGCTGCAGGTGATCATCTACCTCCATTCGGGACTGAATCTCCTGTTCGAATGATGATAGTTGAGTCTGACTGGGTAATTCGCCGTTCAACAGAAGATAACAGACTTCCAGGTGGCTTGATTGATTTGCCAACTGTTCAATCGGATAACCGCGGTACAGCAGTACACCATTGTCCCCATCGATATAAGTGACTGAAGAGTCACAGGCGGCAGTTGACAGGAATCCGGGGTCGTAGGTGTATATACCTTCCGAAATCAACTCACGAACATCAACGACATTCAGTCCATTGGATGCTTCGAGAACAGGCAGGTCCACAGTTTTGCCGTCGATAATGATTTGAACTTTCTGTGTCATTCAGCTGGCTCCGGTAGCGTTTCGATTCTGGCAAGTGAGAAATGTGTTGATGCCGGAATGAATTAACATAAAAACAAAACCTGCCCGGCTTGTAAAGGTTTGTCGGCTTCGTTTCCGGTATCAGGTTTGCTTTACACTCACCTTGGCCCCCCCTGTCGCTCATACATGCGACCAACCTCGAGTTCAGGTGAGTTGAAACCGGATTGGCTTATTGGTGGATGAGTGTATCAACTCATGTGCACATTGTCTTTCAATTGCAGAATCACTATGATGCCGAAAATGAACGGGATGGTGTGTATGAACAGTCCAATTCGGAAAGTTGTGACTTTTTCAGATGAGATTTTACGGTGAGAAACGATAATCGACCCACTAATGTGGGCCTGTCCAATCTTTTAGTTTTCCGGTTTCCCATTACTGCCATTGTCTCAATTATGCATCGTATTACAGGCATATTGTTGTTTGCAGGCATCGCATTTGCACTGTATGTGTTGCAGGTATCCCTGTCTTCAGAACAGGGTTTCAATGAAATCAAGAGTGCTTTGTCTTCACCGTTATGCCTGGTTATTACCATTGCCCTGATTGCCGTTTTGTTATTTCATTTTGTCGCTGGAATAAAGCACCTTTTGATGGACCTGGGAATTGGCGAAACTCTGGAGGGAGGTGTCTTTGCGTCCAGGGTTGTATTGTTGAGTGTTGCAATACTCGTTTTTCTGGCGGGAATCTGGCTGGTCCAGGTATGAAGTTTCCAGTAGAAAAACGCTCCGGGAAAACACTTGTAGATAACCAACCTGATAAAGAGCACATGGACTCATGACTATTCGAATGACACGCCCCGGTAGAAGCGGAATTCTGGATTGGCTTATACAACGCGTGACTGCGGTGATTGTTGCGGCGTTCATCGTGGCGATGCTTGTCTGGTTACTGGTGACCGGTGATGTCACTTATGCTGCATGGAAGGGGTTGTTTGCAACTGCCTGGATGCAGTCATTCACTTTACTGGCTTTGCTTGCCACCTGTGTACACGCCTGGATTGGCATGTGGACTGTAGGCACGGATTATATTCAGACCGGAAACCTGGGAAAGTATGCCGAAACATTGCTGTTTCTCTATCAATTGGGTTGTGCACTGGTTTTGATAATCTATCTGTTGTGGGGTATCAACATTCTGTGGGGAACTGATTTATGAGTAACACACCCATTCTGGAATTTGATGCCATTATTGTAGGTGGTGGTGGCGCCGGAATGCGGGCTGCACTACAACTGGCAGAATCCGGGAATAAAACTGCTGTACTGTCAAAGGTCTTTCCAACACGGTCACACACGGTATCTGCTCAGGGTGGAATCACCTGTGCCATAGGTAGCGAAGACCCCAATGATGATTGGCGCTGGCATATGTATGACACTGTAAAAGGATCCGATTACATCGGTGATCAGGATGCCATTGAATATATGTGCAGCGTCGGTCCACAGGCGGTCTATGAACTGGAGCACATGGGATTACCATTCTCACGAACAGAAAACGGACGTATATACCAACGTCCATTCGGCGGTCAATCAAAGGACTATGGGCAAGGCGGTCAGGCGGCCAGGACATGTGCGGCGGCAGACCGGACCGGACACGCGTTGCTGCACACACTGTACCAGGCAAACCTGAAGGCAGGGTCTGTTTTCTTCAGCGAATGGTTTGCCATTGATCTCGTTAAAAATGCACATAATGCCGTGGTTGGTGTTACCGCTATCTGTATGGAGACCGGTGAGGTCCACTATGTAAAAGCAAGAGCGACGGTATTGGCAACCGGTGGCGCCGGCCGGATATTTCAAACCACTACCAATGCATTAATGAATACCGGTGATGGTACCGGTATGTCCCTGAGGGCGGGTTTCCCCGTACAGGACATAGAAATGTGGCAGTTCCATCCAACCGGAATTGCCGGCGCGGGAGTTCTGGTTACTGAAGGCTGCCGTGGTGAAGGCGGCTATCTGATTAACAGGGACGGTGAGCGTTTTATGGAGCGCTATGCACCCAATTCCAAAGATCTGGCAAGCCGTGATGTTGTTTCCCGCAGTATGGTGCTGGAAATTCTCGAAGGACGTGGCGTCGGTGATGAAAGCGATCACCTGCTGTTGAAGCTGGATCATCTTGGCGCCGAGACCCTGCATTCCCGCTTGCCCGGTATTACCGAACTGTCAAAAACATTTGCACATGTGGACCCTGTAAAGGATCCGATTCCAGTCGTGCCGACCTGTCACTACATGATGGGTGGTCTACCCACCAATGTTCATGGCCAGGGTATCAGTCTGGATAAAGACGGTAATGACAGGATTATCGAGGGTCTTTATGCTGTCGGTGAGGCTGCCTGCGTTTCGGTACATGGCGCCAACCGGCTGGGTGGTAATTCACTGCTCGACCTGGTGGTTTTTGGTAGAGCCGCCGGTTTACATATTACAGACGCGCTGGCTGGGGGGATGGATTCACTGGAAGCGTCCGACAGTGACATCGACGCTGCACTTTCCCGGCTGAACCGATGGAATAATTCCAGTGCAGGTGGTGAAAGCGTCGCATCGCTTAAAAAGGAATTACAGAACTGTATGCAGTTCAACTTTGGTGTGTTCCGCAAGGAAGAACCTATGCAGGAAAGCATGAGGATACTGTCGGACCTGCGTGAACGAATCAGCAATGCCTGTTTGACAGACAAGAGCAAGCTGTTTAATACCGCTCGGCTGGAGGCGCTGGAACTGGATAATCTGCTGGAGATTGCCGAGGCTACCGCGATTTGTGCCGAGGGTAGAAAAGAGAGTCGAGGTGCACATGCACGTGACGATTACCAGGAAAGGGACGATGCGAACTGGTTGGCCCATTCCATCTACGACCCGCAAAAAAAGGAAGTTGGCAAGCGTGCGGTAAACCTGAAACCCAGGACAGTCGACCCTTTTGAACCCACTGCAAGGAGTTACTGACAAGCCCATGCAAGTAAGTGTTTACCGGTACAATCCGGAAGAGAATACTGAATCCCGTATGCAGGACTTCAACCTGGAAATCCCCCGGGGAAAAGACCTCATGGTACTGGATGTTCTTGAATTGCTGAAGGAACAGGATGCCTCCGTGACCTATCGACGTTCCTGCCGCGAAGGCGTCTGCGGGTCCGATGGTGTGAACATGAACGGTAGGAACGGTCTGGCCTGTATTACACCGTTGTCAGACGTGGTCAAGGGCGACAGCCTTGTCCTCAGGCCTCTGCCGGGACTACCGGTCATCCGTGACCTGGTTGTTGATATGGGTCAATTCTATAAACAGTATGAAAAGATCAAACCCTATCTGATCAACGATGAACCACCGCCATCCCGGGAAAGATTACAGAGTCCGGAAGAGCGTAGTAAGCTGGATGGACTTTATGAGTGTATTCTCTGTGCCTGTTGCACTACCGGCTGTCCATCTTTCTGGTGGAACCCTGACAAGTTCGTCGGTCCGGCTGGTTTGTTGCAGGCATACCGGTTTCTGGCGGACAGTCGCGACACGGCTACAGAGGAACGTTTGGCCGCGCTTGAAGATCCTTTCAGTGTCTTCAGATGCCGGGGCATCATGAATTGTGTCAGTGTTTGTCCCAAGGGTCTGAATCCGACCCGTGCAATCGGGCATATTCGGAACATGCTGGTAAAACGGGTAATTTAGGATTATCCCGGCTTCACTACATTCCAGCAGAGTGAAGATGCAGGTACGTGACGGTCAACAAAACTGATTCCGTTCCACAGAATTGGCAATACTTCACAAAATATTAGCGAAAATCAGTAATTTATCACTTTTTTTTTACCACCTCATCGCTGAGAGCTTTATTCCACCACAATAAATATCTTATAATCTGTAACACTTTCCAGTCATTCAGTATCTATATATTGAGAGGGAATTTAGTTTATGTGGGAAAAGAAAAAGCTTTGCCTCGCCATTTCAACCGCAATAGCAAGTACATCAGCCGGTTATGCCAACGCAGAAATAGAAGAAATCATCGTCACCGCCACTAAACGGGCTCAAAGCACACAGGATGTGCCTGTTACGGTGCAGGCGGTCGGTGGTGATACCGTAAAAGACCTTCGTATCGAGACTTTCGATAAATACGTCGAATACCTGCCAAACGTAGTCGGAGCAGGTAATGGCCCCGGGAAAAAAGAACTCTATATCCGTGGCAGCGCCACCGAGCAGTCCGGTGTGACGGTCAGTGCCTGCCAGGGTTCAGCACCCGGTGTCGCGCTGTATGTGGATGAACAGCCGGTATCTTTCGGTGGTCGCAACCTGGATGTCTACTCTGTCGATATGGAACGTATTGAAGTGCTGTCCGGACCCCAGGGTACGCTTTTTGGTGCGAGTTCACAGTCAGGAAACCTGCGCCTGATCACCAAAAAACCGGTCCGGGATGAGTTTGAAGCAGGATTCAACACCCGGTTCAGCGCAACCGATGGTGGCACCGGCAGTGGCGCCATGGATGCCTACGTGAATATTCCGGTGTCGGACAGGATTGCCGCGCGTGTCACCGTTTACAGTGATAGCCAGGGTGGCTGGATCGATAACATACCTGCCACCTTCACCCCCAGTGCTGAAGTGACAGACCGCAACGACTTTACCCACTTTGCTCCAGCGATGTCCAGCGCCGACTCGATCCAGAGCGCGACTAACGAAGCCTTAGTGCAGAACAACTGGAATGAAGCAAACTATCGTGGTGTACGCGCCGGTCTATCCTTTGAAATCAATGAAGACTGGGACGTCCTGCTCCAGCATACCGCGCAAACCCTTGAATCCGAAGGGACATTTCTGGTCGATACCAGCCTTGATCAGAGTGATGCATCCGCATTGTTCTCTCCTGACTTCAATCGTGATGAATTTGGTTTGACCACCTGGACACTGAACGGTCGTATCGCCAACCTCGATTTAATTTATACCGGTGGTTTTCTGGATCGTGATGTGGAAAGTATCATCGACTACACCCACTACAACAACGGCGGAGGTTATATCTCCTACTACCTTTGCAGTGGCAATCTCTATGATGCCAGCGACGTAAACAACTGCTATGATCCCACCAAGCAATACGACGAGGTTACAGCCAATCAACGAACCACACACGAGTTCAGGGTCACCTCGGACCAGACCAGACGCATCCGGGTCCTTGGCGGTATCTACCTGAATGACCTGGAGACCAATCATATCGGCGATTTCAAGTACTATTCCACCAATCCCACGTTCGCCGAACACACCAGCAGTTATTATAACGACAACCGTGGTGAGGGATTCCTGCTGGGAAACACCACCATCCCCACCGCCGGGGTCAATACTGCCGGTCCACGCGGCCCGCTCACCACTTTCTTCAACGATTATACCCGCAAGGCAGAAGAAGTGGCGGTATTCGGCGAAGTTGCATTTGATCTTTCCGATGCCATAAAGGTCTCGGTCAGCGCCCGCTATTACGATTTGACCTCACAGTTGCAGGGGGCGTCCAACTTTTCATTCGGTTGCCGCTATGGTATCGGCGGATTCGGACTTTCCGAAAGAACCACCGACGGTCGATGCAACAGCCATGTCTTCAGCAATGATGTTTCCGCCAGACTGGAAACCCTTGGCCGGTATAACCAGAACGGTGACGACAACATCATCCTGGGTGCACAGAACCCAACCGGCTCGCGCGATATGTTCCGTGGCGGTGGCAGTAATCAGGCGACGCTTGCTGCAATCAAGAACGGTCACCTGAGTTTAAAAGGGCTGAACAGCGACGGCTCCATCAATGAAACGGATACGATCATCAAGGCTGCTGTTGATTGGCGGCCCAACGACAACGTGCTGCTGTACCTGTCCTGGTCCGAGGGGTACCGTCCGGCAACCCTGAACCGTAACGCCGGCCAACTGTCGACCAATCAGGAGGGGGTATACCAGAACTACGTTGTGCCGGCAGTGGCGCTGACCGACAAGCTGACCAGTTTTGAGGTGGGGATGAAAGGAGATTTCTTCTATGCCCTGCGGCTGAATGCGGCATTGTACAGGTCTGACATCAAAGACCTCCAGGTTTCCCGCTTCGACCCGTCGAATGTTGCTTTCCTGTACTTTATCGAGAATGTAGGAGATGCGACAGTAACCGGTCTGGAAGCGGATTTCCAGTGGGCGGTTTCAGACGCATTGACTGTCTCTGGCGTCTTCAGTGTCCTTGATACCGAACTTACCCGTATCAATTCCCAGTTGCAGGGAATTTCCGTCCCTGTTGGCAGTGATCTACCGCTCGCGCCGTCTTTTGCAGGCAATCTGCGAGCACGCTATGAAGTCCCGCTTGCCGCACTGGATGCCCGTGTCTACCTACTTGGCAGTCTCAACTACAGGGGCAAGAGCGTATCCGGGATAGTGGGTAGTGCAGAATTGATGGACGACACCCTGTTCTGGCAGTCCGGTAGCCATTCCGGTCTGGATATCCAGAATGAGGGAGGGAGCTTCGGAACGGTGGAGATACCCGATGGCGCCGATGGCAGGCGCCTGCCCAGTAATTCGCGCTTTGTCAATCCGGCTTCTACGACAATGAATGCCGCCGTGGGTCTGGAGACTGAGAGCTGGTCGGTTGAAGTGTTCCTTGACAACCTCAACAATGAGAAAGGTCAAGTGATGCAGATTGCGGGTCATTACACACCCGTGGTTACCATGCAGCGTCCACGCTCTTTCGGAATCAGGATGTCCTACGACTTCTAACCTGTCTGCCGATGCATCATAACGGGTCGGAACTGTGACCGAAACTGAAATCCGGGATGCCCAGCACCTGCTCGGTAACGGCGAGGCAGTCAGGGCCGGGCAGTTAATGTCTGCATTGTTGGCCAGGGAACCGGATAATATCGAGGCGCAATATGCACTTGCGGTGGCGCAACGCCATCAACACCAATGGTCCCAGGCGCTCATAACGCTGTCCCGACTGCTGGAACTCAAACCTCATTTCGGCCGGGCACATCAGGAAGCAGGCTACAACCATATTGCCATGCAGGAATTTACCCTTGCCGGGGTTGCATTCGAGCGGGCAATTACAGATGACCCCTCGTTGATCAACAGTTGGAAATGTCTGGCGAGACTGTACCAGGACGATGGTAACACAACACAATTATTGCGAGTTCAAAATCAAATCGCTTATCTCGAAAACCTGCCGGCTGAACTGCTCTCCGTTATCAGTTACATCTCGGACAATAAACTGGATGACGCAGAGCGCCTGTGCAAACACTTTCTGCGTTCAAACAAGACCCATGTAGAGGGCATGCGTCTATTGGCAGAGATCGCCACCCGTAACAATATCTATGACCAGGCAGAATTTCTTCTGGAGAGTTGTGTCGAATTCGATCCCGGGAACAAAAATGCTCAGATTCAATACATCAACATACTGCTGAGACTGCAGAAATTCGGTAAGGCCCATGAGTTTGCCGAAAACCTGCTGGCCAGACATCCTGAAGATACAGGCGCCATACGTGCGCTGTATGCCGCTGCCTGCACCGGGATTGGCAGGAACAATGCTGCTATCGAAGCCTGGGAAATGCTGTCCGGACAGCATCCCGAAAATCATTTCTATCCGGTTTCTCTTGCCCATGTATTCAAGTCTGATGGCGACATCGACAAGGCTGTTGAACTCTACCGGCAGGCATATCGGATCAAACCCGATCATGGCGATGCCTGGTGGAGTCTGGCAAATACCAAGTCCTACCGGTTCTCAGCGGATGAACTGGCACAGATGGCCGCACTGGAATCGGACCCTGCCACCGGTGAGGACGACCGTATTCATCTGTGCTTTGCCCTGGGTAACGCGTTCGAAGACAGGCAGGAATATGAACGTTCGTTTCACTATTACAATCAGGGTAACGCTTTGAAACAGCCAAAGACGCACCACAGTCCCGGACATTTGCAGGTCAGAATCGACAGTCAGATCGAAATATGCACTGCAGAATTATTTGTCGGAAAACAGGGTGCCGGATACGAAGCGTCAGATCCGATTTTTATCGTCGGGCTGCCCAGGTCGGGCTCGACACTGCTTGAGCAGATACTGTCATCGCATTCCCAGGTGGATGGCACCATGGAGTTGCACAACATTCTGAACCTGGCCAGACGGCTGCGTAGCGGAGGAGTGGATCGCCCGGGATCCCCGGCATACCCGAAAATTCTGACAGAAATTGACATCAGTTATTTCCGCAGATTTGGTGAGCAGTATATTAATGACACCCGCACTTACAGAGGAAGTGCGCCGTATTTCATCGACAAAATGCCAAACAACTTCTTCCACACGGGTCTGATAAGACTCATCCTGCCGAATGCCAGGATCATTGATGCCCGGCGTCACCCCATGGCATGTTGTTTCAGTGGTTTCAAGCAGTTATTCGGTGAGGGTCAGGAGTTTTCATACGGACTGCATGAAATGGGCAACTACTACCGGCAATACGTAAAGCTTATGGACCATTGGGACCAGGTATTACCAGGTTTCGTGCTGCGGGTTCAGCATGAAGATGTCGTGCACGATCTGGAAGCACAGGTGCGCCGGATGCTTGACTTTTGCGGTCTGACTTTTGAGCAGGCCTGTGTGGATTTCTATCAGACCGAGCGTAGCATCCGTACTCCCAGCGCTCAACAGGTAAGACAACCCATCTATAATACCGGTCTGGAACAATGGCGCCATTTCGAGCCCTGGCTCGATCCTTTGAAAGATGCACTCGGGCCGGAAGTGTTGGCGCGTTACCCGATTGATGGACAGCCTCCCAAGGCTGCATCTGAATTTATATAGCACAATGGGGTGCTGATTTCCGCTATTGCCAGTACAATCCGGTTTATAGAATTCTGAGAGGAACATTATGGAAGACAATGTAATGGAGCGCCTCTGGCGTTCAGGGCATATTTCCGGTGGTAATGCATCCTATGTTGAAGAACTTTATGAAAGATATCTTGAGGACCCTGCGGAACTTCCGGATCAGTGGCGTAGTTATTTCGATACCCTGCCCATGGTCGAAGGGACCATATCACCGGATATTTCCCACGCAACGGTCAGAGACCATTTCCTTCTCCTGGCAAAGAATCAGGCGAGAGTGGTCCCGGTATCACCGGGCAGCATCAATTCCGATTATGAACGCAAGCAATTTGCCGTCGTAGAACTCATAAACGGGTACCGGCGGCGAGGACATCTGAAAGCAAATCTGGACCCGCTGGGACTGGATGAAACTCCCGATATACCCATTCTCTCTATGGGCTATCACCGTTTGTCCCCGGCAGATATGGATACCGTGTTTCAAACCGGAAATCTGATCCATGGGATTAATGAGGCGCCACTCAAAGAGATTATTGACATTCTTGAAACCACATACTGCAAGTCTGTTGGTGCGGAATTCATGCACATTACTGATGAAGGTGAAAAAATGTGGGTGCAGCACAGACTGGAGAGTAACCGTTCGCGGCCTTCTTTCAGTAATGCGGTAAAACGACGCCTGCTTGACAGACTGATCGCGGCAGAAGGTCTGGAGAAGTATCTCGGCTCCAAGTATCCCGGCACCAAACGGTTTGGCCTTGAGGGTGGTGAGAGTTTCATACCCTGTATGGCGGAACTGATTCACCGGGCGGGCGCAGCCGGTATCAAGGAAACGGTTATCGGCATGGCACATCGCGGCAGGATCAATGTGCTGGTTAATCTGTTGGGCAAAGATCCGGCAGGGCTGTTTGATGAATTTGAAGGACGATATGAACCGGGTTTTGGTTCTGGCGATGTGAAGTACCATCAGGGATTTTCCTCGAATCTGATGACGCCCGGCGGGGAGATGCACCTTGCTCTCGCTTTCAATCCTTCACACCTGGAGATTGCCGCACCGGTCATTGTGGGGTCTGTGCGAGCCCGGATGGACCGGAGAAAAGATCCCACAGGTGATGCTGTTCTTGCAATTAACGTTCATGGAGATGCCGCCTTTGCAGGACAGGGCGTTGTAATGGAAACTTTCCAGATGTCCCAGACCCGTGGTTTCTGCATCGGCGGAACGATCCATATCATCATTAACAATCAAATTGGTTATACGGTGAGTAAGCAGGAAGATGCCAGGTCCACCCGATACTGCACCGAGATAGCAAAGATGGTCAGGGCGCCTGTCTTTCATGTCAATGGTGATGATCCGGAAGCTGTGTTGTTTGTTTCACAACTGGCCCTTGATTATCGTATGGAATTTAAAAAGGATGTGGTGATCGATATTGTTTGTTATCGGCGTCGTGGACACAATGAAGGCGATGAGCCCGCCATTACCCAGCCTCTCATGTATCAGGCCATCCGCAAACATCCAACGACTCAAGCCCTGTATGCAGAAAGGCTCATCCAGGAGGGTGTGATGGGGCAAACGGCGCTACAGCGCCAGATCGAAGATTATCGAAGAGCCCTGGACGAAGGCCATGCGGTGGCCTGGGATTACCTCAAGGAACCTGACACATCCCTGTATGTGAATTGGAGACCCTACCTGGGGCATGACTGGGATGCTCCCGGGGATACGTCATGTGACCTCAAGACTTTCCAGAAGTTATCAACCAGAATGGATTCCGTCCCCGATGGATTTGTCCTGCACAGACAGGTAAACAAAATCATCGATGATCGAAAAAAAATGGGTGCTGGCGCACTGGCTATAAACTGGGGGTATGCGGAAGTCATGGCGTATGCCAGTCTGCTTTCACAGGGATATACAGTTCGTTTGACAGGGCAGGATGTTGGTCGGGGTACTTTCTCTCACAGGCATGCAGTTCTGCATGATCAAAAAGAAGACAGGACTTACATCCCACTGCAGCATATTGCAGAAGATCAACCACCATTCATGCTGTACGATTCACTCCTGTCAGAAGAGGCGGTTCTGGCATTTGAGTACGGATATGCACAAACAGCGCCCGGTACCCTGGTAATCTGGGAAGCCCAGTTTGGCGATTTTGCGAATGGCGCCCAGGTTGTTATTGATCAGTTTATCAGCAGCGGTGAGCATAAATGGGCCCGGTTGTGCGGTCTGACCTTATTACTGCCGCATGGATACGAGGGAGCCGGTCCCGAGCATTCTTCGGCAAGACTGGAGCGATATTTACAACTTTCTGCAGAACACAATATTCAGGTTTGTGTGCCGACGACGCCGGCACAGACATTTCATTTGCTGAGGCGGCAGGCGATACGTCCGCTACGTAAACCTCTTATCGTCATGACGCCGAAGAGTCTGTTACGGCACAAGGAAGCAACATCATCTCTGGAAGAACTGTGTAATGGAGAATTCTATACGGTTCTACCGGAAACAGATAAGCAAGACGCCGGAAAGATTACCCGCATTGTCATCTGCAGCGGTAAGGTCTACTTCGATTTGCGAGCCAGAAGACGGCAGGAGAATCTGGATCATGTGGCAATTGTACGTATCGAACAGTTGTACCCATTTCCTGAACCCGACTTGATGGCTGTCCTGAATCAATATCCCAATATCGATACCGTAGTCTGGTGCCAGGAAGAACCGATGAATCAGGGCGCCTGGTACAGCAGTCAACATCACATTCGCCGGGTTGTCGATGCTTCTATTCATACCCAGCATCTGCATTATGCCGGCAGAGAGCCATCGGCCGCTGCCGCTGCCGGATACACGTCACTGCACATCAGACAACAGGAAGCCCTGGTCAATCAAGCCCTGTTTTTAACAGATGACGACCGAGTACCTAAATCCTCTTCCAGGAAACAAAAATGATGGAAATAAAAGTACCGGAATTCCCCGAATCAATAGCAGACGGTGAGGTCGCTGCCTGGCATGTAGATGTTGGTGAATCTGTTAATCGGGATCAGATTCTGGTTGACATAGAGACTGACAAGGTCGTGCTTGAAATAGCGGCGCCTGCAGATGGCAGGGTAACCAGAATCCTCAAGGAAGAGGGCAGTACGGTCTTGTCGGAGGAAGTATTGGCGGAATTTGAAGCGGGTACTTTTGCTGCTGAACCGGTGATGGAACTTGTAGCAGGTAAATCTGCCGTTGAACTGGAGATAGAATCTGAAGAGGTTAATACTACTGTTGAACCGGTTGCAGAAACATCGATACCAGAGGTTCAGGTTGTTTCCGGTAAACTGATGAGTCCCGCGGCGAGAAAGCTTGCTGATGAGAGCAAAATTGACGCCGCACTTATCAGTGGCACCGGGAAAGGCGGCAGAATCACCAAGGAAGACGTGTTAAAGGCAGTTGCGGTTCTGCAGCAACCCGAGATATCAACGCCGGCCCGCACCGGTGTGGCGGAACCGGACGGAGGTGAAGCTGTGCGGGTCGAGCGCCGCGTACCCATGACCCGTTTGAGGGCCAGCATTGCCAGACGTCTGGTAGAAGCACAGCATACCGCGGCTATGCTGACCACCTTTAACGAGGTTGATATGTCCGCCATCATGGAATTGCGGGCACAGTACCAGGAATCTTTTGAACAGGCACACAATGGAACTCGATTGGGTTTCATGTCTTTCTTTGTGCGGGCGAGTATCGAATCTCTTAAAAGGTTTCCAGGTGTGAATGCCTCTATTGACGGCAATGACATCGTGTATCACGGCTATCAGGATATCGGAGTAGCGGTCAGTTCTTCCCGAGGTCTGGTGGTTCCTGTCATTCGTGAAGCAGACAGCCTGACCCTGGCGGAAATAGAAGATCAGGTACGTGAGTTCAGTATGAAGGCAAGAGATGGAAAATTGTCGATTGATGAAATGACTGGTGGCACGTTCACTATATCAAATGGAGGTGTGTTTGGATCACTGCTGTCGACACCCATATTGAACCCACCTCAGACCGGCATCCTTGGAATGCACAAAATTCAGGAACGGCCGGTGGCTGTAAATGGCGAGGTAGTGATACGACCGATGATGTATCTTGCACTATCATATGATCACCGGCTGATTGATGGCTCTGAGGCAGTACGCTTCCTGGTGACAATCAAGGAGTTGCTGGAGGAACCGGCCCGGATTCTCCTCGATATATAAACGGGAAAATACTATGGCAAAGTTTGATGTAATCGTTATTGGTGGAGGCCCCGCAGGTTATCACGCGGCTATTCGGGCAGCACAGCTTGGACTTGACACTGCCTGTATAGACAAATGGTTAACTCCCGATGGCAAACCGGTATTTGGAGGCACATGCCTTAACGTGGGATGTATTCCCTCCAAGGCATTGCTGGACGCATCGTACAAATTTGCCGAGGCTCAGAAAGGATTCCAGGATGTTGGCATTGTCTTCAAGGACCTGAGTATTGATGTGCCGGCGATGATACGACGTAAAGACAACATCGTCGGGAATCTGACCAACGGTGTCGCGTCTCTGCTTAAATCCAATGGCGTTACCACTTTTGAGGGTACTGTGGTTCTACACGGTGGAAGAAAAGTTGAATTCACACCACACTCAGGAAAAACGGAAACATTGGAGGCAGACCACGTCATCATCGCAACGGGTTCGGTATCGATTGATATTCCTCCCTGCCCACTGGTAGACGACATCATCGTGGATTCAACAGGCGCTCTTGAATGGCAGTCTGTACCCAAACGTCTGGGTATCATAGGCGCCGGCATCATTGGCCTGGAAATGGGCAGTGTATGGAACCGTCTTGGTTCTGAAGTGGTCGTTCTGGAAGCGCTCGAAGAATTTTTACCCATAGCGGATAAACAGATTGCGCGGGAAGCCGCCAGACAGTTGAAACAACAGGGTATGGATATCCGCCTTGGGACCCGTGTTACCGGCAGTAAGGTAAAGAATAAAAAAGTGGAAGTAACCTGGTCGGATGCCGAAGGTGACAAGACAGAGAATTTTGACAAACTCATTGTAGCGGTTGGAAGACGGCCCTATACAGAAGGATTGCTGGCAGCAGACAGCGGGATCAATCTTGATGAGCGTGGATTCATTTTTGTCGACGATCTTTGCAATACGGACGCGCCTGAGGTCTACGCAGTGGGTGATGTGGTACGGGGCCCGATGCTCGCCCACAAGGGAATGGAAGAAGGTATCATGGTTGCAGAGCGGATCGCCGGCTTTAAACCACTGGTCAACTATGATTGCATTCCTTCTGTGATCTACACGCACCCGGAGATTTCATGGGTGGGCAAAACTGAACAGGAATTGAAAGCCAGCGGTGACAAATATAAAGTGGGTAGTTTTCCCCTGGCAGCCAGTGGCAGAGCCATGGCAAGCAACGATACTGTTGGTTTGATCAAGGTAATCGCTGATGCAGAGACCGACCGTATTCTTGGTGTCCATATGATAGGCGCACACACATCAGAACTGATTGCAGAAGCAGTCATAGCGATGGAGTTTGGAGCAAGTGCAGAGGACCTCGGGCTTACGATGTTTGCACATCCGTCCCTGTCGGAGGGATTGCATGAAGCTGCACTTGCTGTTTCCGGTCATGCAATTCACATCGTCAATCGTCGACGCAACGAGTCTTAACCTTGCAACTGAATCTGCACTTCATGCAGGTTAAATCAAATGAATTAAGGATTTGCAGTTATGAATCTCCATGAGTATCAGGCAAAGCAACTATTTGCCGAATATGGATTGCCTGTATCCAGAGGGATCGCAGTTGATACTTCTGATGAGGCGGTTGCCGCAGCAGAGGAACTTGGCGGTGACCGTTGGGTGATCAAGGTTCAGGTACATGCAGGAGGCCGGGGGAAGGCTGGTGGCGTCAAAATCGTTACCACCATGGATGAGATTCGCCAGTTTGCTGACTTGCACATTGGTACCCGCCTGGTAACCCACCAGACTGATGAAAATGGTCAGCCGGTCAGCAAGCTCTATATAGAGGAATGTACAGACATCGCCACGGAATTGTATCTGGGTGCAGTCATAGACCGCTCGTCACGTCGAATCACTTTCATGGCTTCTACCGAAGGTGGTGTGGAAATTGAAAAGGTTGCCGAGGAGACACCGGACAAGATACTGCAGGCTGTGATTGATCCGATGACAGGAGCTTCTGCCTGGCAGGGTCGCAGCCTGGCTTTTCAGTTGGGTCTGGAGGGTAAACAGATCAATCAGTTTGCCAGTATATTCCTCTCGCTGGCCGGTCTGTTCCAGGACTGCGATCTGTCTCTTCTGGAAATCAATCCACTGGTGATTACCGGGAATGGCGATATTCACTGTCTTGATGCCAAGGTGTCGATAGACAGTAACGCGCTTTACCGACAGCAGAAACTGCAGAAAATGCGGGATTCAACCCAGGAGGATGAAAGGGAAAACCAGGCGTCGCAATTTGGCCTGAACTACGTGGCGCTGGAAGGTAACATCGGCTGCATGGTCAATGGCGCCGGATTGGCCATGGGAACGATGGACCTGGTAAAACTGCATGGTGGCCAACCGGCAAACTTCCTGGACGTCGGCGGTGGAGCCACCAGGGAGGGGGTCAGTGAAGCATTCAAGATCATATTGGCCGACAGCAATGTAAAGGCGGTACTGATCAACATTTTCGGTGGCATTGTTCAGTGCAACATCATTGCCGACGGTATCATCGGAGCGGTGAAGGATGTTGGTGTCGATGTTCCTGTCGTCGTCAGGTTTGAGGGTAATAACGCATTGCAGGGTGTGCAGACACTTTCGCAGAGCGATGTAGACATCATAGCCGCAACCAGTTTGACTGATGCTGTAAAGCAGGTGATTAACGCAGTGGGAGATGCCGAATGAGTGTGTTGATTGATAAATCCACCAAAGTTATCTGTCAGGGTTTTACCGGTTCTCAGGGGACAATGCATTCGGAACAGGCCATAGCTTATGGCACACGGATGGTAGGCGGTATTACGCCGGGTAAGGGTGGACAGACACACCTTGGGTTGCCGGTGTTCAATACTGTTCAGGAAGCTGTGTCAGAAACCGGCGCCGATGCATCCGTTATTTATGTGCCGGCGCCCTTTGCCAGGGATGGCATCCTGGAGGCTGCAGATGCAGGTATAAAGTTGATCGTCTGTATTACAGAAGGTGTGCCGACGCTTGATATGGTATTGGTAAAGGCCAGTCTTGATCAGCAGGGCGTAAGGTTGATAGGCCCTAATTGTCCCGGCGTCATCACACCGGGAGAATGTAAAATCGGTATTATGCCCGGTGACATTCATCTGCCAGGGAAAGTCGGTATCGTATCAAGATCCGGGACCCTGACCTACGAAGCAGTGAAGCAGACAACAGATGCCGGTTTGGGCCAGAGCACCTGCGTCGGAATTGGCGGTGACCCGGTTCCAGGAAGCAATTTCATCGATATTCTGGGTTTGTTTGAAAATGACCCGGCAACGGAAGCCATTGTCATGGTAGGTGAAATTGGCGGCACTGCAGAAGAGGAAGCTGCTGAATTCATCAGGTGCAATGTGACCAAACCGGTGGTGGGCTATATCGCTGGTGTTACCGCCCCGCCAGGGAAAAGAATGGGACACGCCGGTGCAATCATCGCCGGGGGTAAGGGCACTGCGGATGACAAGTTTGCCGCATTGCGGGGCGCCGGTGTCCAGACTGTCAAAAGCCTCGCACAGATAGGTGATGCGCTGCTGGAGATAACCGGCTGGTAGAGACTTAACATGAAGCACCGGAACATCCTCGTATTTGAGTATTTGACCGTAGATTCCGGTTCAGGCATCAGAAAAAGACCTGCCGGGTTGAAAATCTCTGTCAAAACCCCCACTTAGCATTCTGGAATCGGGCTCCGGGGTCGATATTCCCGACCTTCGGCTGTGTCCATTATCAATTTATTTATATTCGGATTCATACAACATGACTACAGAAAGCCATAAAGAAACCATGGGGTTTCAATCAGAAGCAAAACAGCTTCTGCACCTGATGATCCACTCACTCTATTCCAACAAAGAGATATTTCTTCGGGAGCTGATTTCAAATGCCTCCGATGCCATTGATAAATTGAGATTCGAAGGTCTGTCCAACCCGGATCTCATCGGCGCTGAAAATGACTTCCAGATCAGGATCGAAATCAACAAGGATGAGCGTTCCATCACGATCTCTGATAATGGCGTTGGTATGACACGGCAGGAGGCTGTGGATCATCTCGGCACTATTGCCAGGTCCGGTACGGCACAGTTCCTTGAGTCGTTAACAGGAGATCAGCAGAAAGATGCTCAACTGATAGGTCAGTTTGGCGTCGGCTTTTACTCATCCTTCATCGTTGCCCGGCAAGTGATTGTCGAAAGCAGGGCAGCGGGTGTCCCTGCCGATGAAGCGGTCCGCTGGTCTTCCGCCGGTGATGCAGAGTTTGAGGTGGAAACGATAGAGCGTACGGAACGCGGTACTTCGGTAACGTTGCATCTGAAAGCTGATGAAGATGACTTCCTGGACAACTGGCGTCTGCGCAACATCGTCAAGAAATACGCTGATCATGTTTCGGTACCGGTGATGATGACAAAAGAGTCATTCACTGACGCGGACAAAGAGACTGACGAAGATGAGATTGTGGAAGAATTTGAAGTTGTCAATACGGCCAAGGCACTCTGGACCCGGTCCAGAAGTGAATTATCCGATGATGAATACAAGGAGTTTTACAAGCACATCGCCCATGATTTCCAGGATCCACTGACCTGGTCGCACAACAAGGTTGAGGGTAAGCTGGACTATACCAGTCTGATCTACATCCCATCGAAAGCACCTTATGATCTCTGGCAGCGGGAAGCTCCCCGTGGTCTTAAACTGTATGTACAGCGAGTCTTCATCATGGACGAAGCAGAACAGTTTCTGCCGTTGTATCTTCGTTTCGTGAAAGGTGTCGTTGATTCCAATGATCTGTCACTGAACATATCACGGGAACTCCTGCAGAAAGATCCGGCCATGGAGTCCATGCGTTCGGCACTGACCAGACGTGTTCTGGATGCGCTGGAGAAAATGGCAAAGAACGAAGCGGAGACCTACCAGAACTTCTGGGATGAGTTTGGTCAGGTGTTAAAAGAAGGACCAGCTGAAGATTTCTCCAACAAGGAAAAAATTGCCGGCTTGCTGCGCTTTACAACAACCCAGTCCGATTCCGAAACACAGGATCAATCCCTTACGGATTATGTCTCAAGAATGCAGGATGGGCAGAACATGATTTACTATGTTGCGGCGGAAAATTATCACACGGCGGTTAACAGTCCCCACCTGGAAGTCTTCAAAAAGAAAGGCATAGAAGTACTGTTGTTGCACGACCGGATCGACGAATGGTTGATGGGTCACCTGAGGGAGTTCGACGATAAACAGTTTCAGGATGTTGCGAGAGGAAGCCTTGATCTGGGAGACCTGGAAGACAAGGAAGAGAAAGAAGAACACGAGAAGGTGGAGAAAGATCTCGCGGACCTGATCAAGCGACTATCGGATACGCTGGGTGATGATGTAGAAGAGGTGCGTATAACCCATCGGCTGACTGATTCTCCAGCTTGTCTGGTCGTCAATGAAGATGACATGGGTATACAAATGCGTCGAATTCTGGAAGCATCGGGCCAACAGATTCCCGGTTCTCAAAAGAGGATATTTGAATTCAACCCGACTCATCCGCTGGTTGAGAAACTGAACAGCGAATCCGACGATGACAGGTTTACGGATCTTGCGATGATACTCTATGAGCAGGCCATGCTGGCTGAGGGCAGTCAGTTGCAGGAACCGGCTTCCTTTGTAAACCGACTGAACAAACTGCTGCTTGAGTTGTCGCCAACACCAGGGTGAGGAGGGATTCAATGGATGGGATTCAGACTCAAATGGTAAACTTCAAACAATTGCATGCTCTGTCACGGTTGCTGTTGAAGTGTTGGTAGTCAGGAAATTTGGATTTTGCACCTCTTTGTAATGCGACATGGTGACGCTTTCCGGCAGTTGACAAATGACCGGGAAAGAAAACTTACCGCCCGTGGAAGACAGGAAGTTACTGTCTCTGCAGGGCAGTTGGTCGGGAGCAATGTGAATTTGGAGAGGATCTGTTGCAGCCCCCTGTTCAGAGCGCGTGAAACCGCAGAAATCATGCAGTCTCTGATACCCTGTGAAGCAGAGATTGAAGTCTGGGAAGAAATTATGCCGGGTGGTCGATGTGAAACGGTTGCCCAAAGACTCAATGATGAGCCAATGTGTGTTACGCTTATGGTTTCCCACCAGCCATTTGTGGGACGCATGATTGCCTGGCTTACACGGGAAGAAATAAATATGGATACTGGCATGATTGCCTGTATCCGGGCGAATAATTTTGATCAGTTTTGTGGTGAATTGGAATGGACCGGTCCCGATACGCGTTATTGATACTGCTGATGGTTTTTACGGCGCCGGCAGTATCGGAATTACCTGACTATCCGGAAGCAGAGGTAGAGAGTAAATCCGAGGATACAACCGAAATATCCCGTCGACTGATTCTCAGTTCCCTCAAGAAAATCAACAATGTTCTGGCGCCGGAGAAAGTCGAATATGTGAAGGGCACAAGAGAATCCCTGACCCTGTACATCCCAAACGAGCGCCGTACAGAGGTAGTGCTGGATTTTTACAGGGACCATCTCCTGCGCCAGGGTACGATCCTGTACGAATGCCATGGCCGGGAATGCGGCAGCAGCAATTACTGGGCCAACACCGTGTTCTCCACTTCCATACTCTATGGACCAGAACAGTATCAGCACTACGTGCTGGCGCAACTTGATGGATCAGGTGATTACATCGCCTTGTACGTTGCAATGCGCGGAACCCGCAAAATCTACGTACATATCGAAACAACCAGACCGTCAGTTACTGTTACAACCCCGGACACACAGGCAAATCAGGGACGTTTTGTCTTCACCGACAATAACAGGGCCGAGATCATCAGCACTATTGCCAGGTTATTGGCAGAGAACGAGGGTCTGAAGCTACACCTGGTGGTGCATCAGGGATTGCTGCCAGGACAAGAAGTGGCTGATGTGGTCAGTCAGACGCAGAAAGTCGGTGAGCAGATCAAACTCGATGCCACTACCGGGGGTATTCCGGTAGACAGAATCACGGTTAACGGTATTGGCCCCCTGGCGCCAGACAGTGAATACGGCGCCAATCGAATAGAGATTCTGGCGCCGGTCAGGTCAGTTGCTGATTCCCAGTAGAGAAAGGAATTCCATGCGGGTACTCTGATTGTCCCGAAATGTACCGAGCATCACAGAAGTCTTCATCCGGGAATTCTGCTTCTCCACGCCTCGCATCATCATGCACATATGCTGCGCTTCTATAATCACGCCAACACCCGAGGCGTCGGTAACTTCTTGAATCGATTCAGCAATTTCCTTGGTCAGTTTTTCCTGTATCTGCAGACGGCGGGCAAACATATCAACCAGACGGGCTACTTTTGACAATCCCAGAACCTTGTTTGTGGGTATATAGGCAACGTGGCACTGGCCGATAAATGGCAGCAGGTGGTGTTCGCACAATGAATAAAGTTCGATATTCTGCACGACTACCATTTCGCTTGTATCTGATTCAAACAGGGCGCCATCGACAACCTGGTCAACAGTCTGTACATAACCCCGGGTGAGAAATTCCATCGCTTTGGCCGCTCGCTGTGGGGTTTTTACAAGGCCTTGCCGGTTTGGATCTTCACCAATGTGCTCAATAATGTTCCTGTATGATTCTTTCATGCTGCCTTGCGCATTGCAGCGCTCTGAATGTGGACAGCTAACACTAAGCGATTGCGATTTAAGAATAAAGAGAAAGCCCAACTTTCATTTATCATCCGTTATAATGTAGTCGCCTGATGAGGAGGTTGCCATGCCCGGTAGCAGTATTGGAGAAATGTTCAAGGTGACCACCTTTGGTGAGAGTCACGGACCTGCACTGGGCTGTATTGTTGATGGATGCCCGCCTGGACTTCCTATCACCGAAGCGGAGTTGCAGCACGATCTGGACAGAAGAAAACCAGGTACCTCAAGGTACACGTCACAACGGAAGGAAAGTGATCTTGTATCAATACTGTCCGGAACATTTGAAGGCGAGACTACAGGTACCGCCATTGGATTATTGATTCATAATGAGGATCAAAAGTCGAAAGACTACTCCGACATAAGGGATTTGTACCGTCCTGCCCACGCTGATTACACTTACGACAAGAAATACGGTATTCGCGACTACAGAGGTGGCGGCCGTGCATCGGCACGGGAGACGGCGATGCGGGTGGCAGCCGGCGCCATAGCCAGGAAATATCTGCTGACACGATGTGGTATTGAAATACGCGGCTGTCTGACACAGATGGGCGATATACACGTATCCGGGACAGACTGGCGTGAGGTGGACAGGAATCCCTTTTTCTGTCGTGATGCCTCCGTGGTGGCAGAGATGGAAACCCTGATAGACAACCTCCGGCGGGAGGGTGATTCCGTGGGTGCAAAAATCATGGTGACAGCCACCGGGATGAAGGCTGGTCTGGGAGAACCTGTGTTTGACAAACTCGATGCCGCCATAGCCCATGCCATGATGAGCATCAATGCGGTGAAAGGTGTGGAAATTGGTGCCGGTTTCAGCAGTGTCACTCAACGTGGTACGACGCATCGTGATGAAATCACACCTGCCGGTTTTCAATCCAATAACGCGGGAGGCATTCTCGGGGGTATTTCGAGCGGCCAGGATATTGTGGTCAATATCGCTCTAAAACCTACATCGAGTATTACAACTCCGGCAAGAACCATTGATCGTAATGGCGCTCCAGTGGAAGTTGTTACCAAAGGCAGACACGACCCCTGTGTTGGCATACGGGCGACGCCTATTGCCGAAGCGATGCTGGCACTGGTCCTGATGGACCATGTGTTGCGACAACGCGGCCAGAATCAGGATGTAAAATCTGCATTACCCGATCTTTCCTGATTATTTTTCGACCTGAGAACCGGTGTATTGAATTGGCAAAGACAGTTTTCCATGTCACGGCGGTAGATGAAGCTGGCGCAGTGGGGGAGCGCAAGCGCTTTGACAAGACTGGAAATGGACCTGACCCCATTTATCCACTAAGGTAATCTGATGGAATGCGCTTAACAACTGCAGAAAGTGGTTCTAACAACAGGGTCCACTTCACTTTGCTGGTTTATGTAAGTAGATATGCTGTTTGTTTTATTAAAATTTGGAGGATGCATGGCTGAGATGTACCCTGTGATGCCGAGAACCTGGCTGTTGAGCGGTGTTCCTCGTTCCGGGACATCGCTGTGTTGTAGGCTGGCGGGTGACCTTCCTGATACGGTGGCCTTGTCGGAGCCCATCCGCCGCAAGGTGATCGGGGGGATGGATACGCTACGCGGCGCGTGCGTGCGCATTGGAGACTTCGCTGAGGAGGCGAGGACGCGGATCCTGGCCGAACGCCGGGCACCCACCGTCCAGGTCGAGGGACGCCTCGATGACAATCGAACCGCTTCGAGGCATACGGACGTCGGCCTGCGCCAGCTCAGGGGCGCCTGGGGCGAAATCGCTATAGGCAAGCCATTGTCCGCGCGGTTTGCCCTGCTTATTAAGCACAATGCGCTATTCGCGGCGCTCCTACCACAGTTGACCGAATTCTTCTCATGCTTGGCACTGGTACGCAATCCGTTGGCGGTCCTGGCATCCTGGCAGACGGTGGACCTGCCGGTACAACGGGGCCGCATTCCGGTGGGTGAGGAACTAGACAGCGATCTGTACTTTAGGTTGGAGCAAGAGCCGGAGGTGCTGCGACGCCAGATTATCGTTCTAGACTGGTTCTTCGCGCGCTATCAGGCCCATTTGGCGCCGGCGAACATCATCCGGTACGAGGACCTGATCGAGAGCGGCGGTTTGGTGCTGTTTCGGCGGTTGGGTCAAGCCGGAGCCAGGCCCGCTGTCTTGGAGAGCCGGAACGACAATACCCTGTACGACGAAAACGTGGTCAGTAGCCTGCTGAGGGCGCTGCTGGACAGTGGCGGTCACTGGACACGGTTCTACAGCCCCGCGGACTGCGAACTGGTAGCGGCCAGGATCCGGCGTGAACGATGAAAGACGGGATGCAACCTGGAAGCAATTCGGAAATCAACCGGAGCGCAGACCGTTGCCGTCCTTTGTGGAGACGTTACGGACCCTTCGGCAAGATCATCCGAAAGTTGTTCCCACGATTCGGAATACAGGAGTTGAGCGACAGCGGGTTGAGCGGATACGTTGATCGAGAGCAGGTAAGATCAGTCTGGTTTTACCGGGACTACGTGCGTCTGTCCGGCGGGCATCTCAAGCATGCACATTACTTCCAAAACGTTGTGCGGATGCCGGGCTTTGCACCCAGGATCACTTTTCAGCAGCGTGCCCTCGAACGAGTCAAAGTTCGCGAACGCCGACAGCTCTGGCCCACCGGAGACGGCATCGTGGCAGAGCGCTGGGAGCCGGCAGGCAACGATCTGCTCTTCCTCGCCGGTGTTGACTGGCGGTATCTGATCGGGAGCGGCCTGGATGCTCTGGCCAATCCCAGAATCAACCTCATCCAGTCTGTTCGGCACGCCCATGAGGGAACGGAGCTCTATCGTTACCTCGCCGAGAGGGCGATCCGGATTTGCGTAAGCCAAGAGGTCGCCGATGCAATCTCCGCCACTGGCCGGACGAACGGTCCGGTTCTGACGATCCCGAACGGTAGTGATGTGACACCTTTCAATTCTGCCGGAGACGGCTCGCCAGCGGGGTACGAGAAGCGGCGCCGTGCCATTACGATCGCCGGCTTCAAGAGCCCCGACCTTGCCCGGGCCCTGTCCGAGCGACTGGATGCGGAGCGCATCAAGCATCGGCTGGTCACGGAGTTCCTTGACCGGAGCGCGTTCCTGGCTTTGCTCGCAGAGAGCCGGGTCGCCGTCTGCCTGCCTCGTGCAAAGGAGGGCTTCTTTCTGCCCGCGCTCGAAGCCATGGCTTCGGGCTGTCTCACGGTGACCCTGGATTGCATCGGCAACCGAGGCTTCTGCTGTCATGAAGACAACTGCCTGATTGCTGAACCGACCCCTGAATCTCTGTTCCAGGTAACGAAGAGATCTCTGACGATGTCCGCCTCGGAACGCATACTCATTCACCGGCGGGCTAGAGAAATCGCTGCCAGCCACTCGCTTGAAGCCGAAAGAGCGCGCTTTCATGCAATTCTGGGGGACATCGACCGCCTCTGGAGCCATGGGATGATCGGCAGGGGGAAGTCGTATCCGGCACGCCATGGAGACAATTTCGATGCCTGATCCTTACCAGCCTCGGATCGGTTTCATGATCGTCGGCGTCCAGAAGTGTGGGACGACGGCGCTGGCTCATTTTCTTTCTCAGCACCCTGAGATCGGCATGGCATCCCCCAAGGAAGTGCACTTGTTCGACGCGCCGAAATACTCGGTTGACTGGACCCCGGAGCAGATCGATGAATGTTATCTGCGTCATTTTCGCCATTGCGTCGATGCGAAGATCCTTGGCGAAGCAACGCCGAGTTACATGTTCCTGCCCGGCATTGCACGCGAACTCAAACGGTACAATCCCGATATGAAGCTGATCGTACTGCTGCGTGACCCAGTCGAACGAGCAATATCGCATTACTACATGGAGAAGAATAGAGACAAGGAACACTGGCCGTTGTGGCTGGCCTTGCTGAGCGAGCCCTTCAGACTGCATCGTTGCAAGGATGTACGCGCGAGTGGCTCAGCGAAGCGCGTATGTTCGTATCGTCGGCGTGGTCTCTACAGCTTTCAATTACGCCATCTCTACCGGTCCTTCGACAAGGACAAGGTGCTGATCATCCATAACCTGGACCTGCTGGAACGCCACGATGCCGTCCTCCGGCGTGTGTTCGCCTTCCTCGGAGTATCCGAGCATGTACGGATAGAGTCTGGGATCGTCTTCAAGGGCAAGCGCGGTGGTAAGATGCATCGCGTCTTATCCTGGCTGCTCAGGCTGACGTATCTGGCGGAGTCCGCACGATTGCGCGCGCTTCTTCCGAGTTCCCGTGGATTATTGCGGGTCAGGCAGACGAGCTTTACCCAATACGCTCATATCCTCGATATTCACAAGGGCAGCTTCCTTGGGATTGGGGCATCGCCGGGAAGAAAATAAGACAATTCCTTGCTTAAAATCAGCTAAAGGCGCGACCTTTGAATATATAGAAATATACTACAACCGAAAAAGAAGACATTCAGCTATCGGAAATAAAATCCCGATGCAGTTTGAGCAGGAAAGTGCTTAACTTGGTGTCCAGTAAAATGGGGGATCTTCAAATGAGAACATGATGCTGAACGGTTGGGGATGTCAGTGTTCAGTTCAGCATCATGTCGCGTTGGACAGTTATGAGGTTTGTTTTGTAAGCTGTTTGCGCCTATTATACGCAACCCGAAAATTCCTGGAGTAACCAATGTCTGCTTATAATGTCGCTGTTGCCGGCGCCACTGGCGAAGTGGGCCGGACAATGTTGGAAATTCTTGAGGAAAGAGACTTCCCGATTGATCAAATACACCTGCTGGCAAGCAAGAGATCTGCTGGCACGAGGATTCAGTTCAAAGGCAAGTCAGAGACAGTGCAGGATCTGTCGAAATTTGACTTCAGTAATACGCACATTGGGCTTTTTTCTCCAGGCGCCAGTGTTTCTGCAATATATGCTCCCAAAGCCGCCGCCGCGGGGTGTGTTGTGATTGACAATACCTCCTGTTTCCGGAGGGATGAGGACATTCCACTGGTCATTCCGGAAGTGAATGGACATCGCATCATGGATTTCCAGGCGCGAAACATTATTGCCAATCCCAACTGTTCCACCATTCAAATGCTGGTGGCGCTCAAACCCATTTATGATGCCGTCGGTATCTCTCACATCAACGTCAGTACCTATCAGGCCGTTTCAGGTTCCGGCAGGAGCGGGGTTGAGGAACTGGCTGGCCAGACTGCCCGCCTGCTGAACGCTACGCCGATCGAAAATGAAGTTTTCTCCGGACAGATCGGGTTCAATGTACTGCCGCATTGCGGTGATTTTCAGGAGAACGGCTATACCCTGGAGGAAATGAAGCTGGTCTGGGAAACCCAGAAAATTTTTGAGGACGACACTATTGAGGTTAACCCCACTTGTGTGCGAGTCCCGGTATTTTATGGACATTCCGAGGCTGTACACATCGAAACCAGACAGAGTATTTCTCCTGGGGAGGTCTCTGCACTGCTGGCTTCCAGCCCGGGTGTAGTCGTGATAGATGATCCTGTAAATAATCATTATCCAACCGCTGTTTCAGACGCTGTTGGAACAGATGGTGTATTTGTCGGTAGAATACGACAGAATATCCATTCAGAGTTTGGGCTGAACCTATGGGTAGTATCCGATAATGTCCGTAAAGGAGCAGCGCTGAACAGCGTACAAATTGCCGAAAATCTGACAAGATATCTCTAAGCGCTCAAACAACTGTCAAAGAGCATTTCCGGCAGTGTAATAGTTGCGGATACAGAAAGGGTAATATTTACTTTGGTCAGGGACACATCATCCCGGGAAGAGGTGAATGAAATGATTCCAGTTCGTCTGTGGTTATCGGCAACTTTCCTTACGTTTTTTTGTGTATTTTACAGTGTAACCTCTTTTGCGTTGGGCACAGGAAGACTGGTACTTGATTCTGCACTTGACGAACAGTTCAGTGCAGAGATAGCACTGGTCAATACGCTGGGTTTAAAACTTGACGAACTCCATGTAAATCTGACCCCCCAGGAAGATTTTGATCGGCTTGGTGTCAAACGGAGTGTTCAGCTGATGGATCTTCAGTTCGACATTCATGCCCGGGATGAACAGGATTTCTACATCAGGATAAGCAGCAGACAGCCGGTAAAGGAACCACTGCTCAACTTTATACTGGAAGTACGTTGGCCTCATGGCCGGATCGTCAGGGAATATGGCGTAATACTGAGCCCCCCGGAACTCAGTACTTCCGGTGTATCTCCAATTACGCCTGCACAAGGCCAGGCGAGTGAAGAACCGGTATTGGAGCAGGATGTTGCCACGACATCAAAGTTAACACCGTCAGACACATCTCCAACCACGACAGAAGATGATGCTGTTGCAATAGTCATTGAATCCGTAGTAATACAGCCAGGTGACACGCTCTGGAAGATCGCATCAAGGGTCAGACCCGACGAATCAGTCTCGATACAACAAACCATGCTGGCGCTACAAAGGATGAATCCCGGGGCGTTTCTGCATGGCAATATAAACCTGCTCCAGTCCGGTCAAATCCTGCATATTCCTGACACCAGTGAAATTCTTGCTGATACCGTGATCTCGGCCACAGACGAGGTACAGACGCAAAATCGGGAATATGAGTCGCTGGTTGAATCAGGCGTTGTACAAATTGATGGTGAGCTGAGGTTGCTGGCTGCTGATATCGATAGTGGTCAGGGAACGAGGTCCGGTGATTCACGGATTACCCATCTTGAGAATGAGCTTGCTGTTGTCAGAGAAGATCTGGATGGTGTGCATCGGACTAATATGGAATTAAATGCACGGTTGGACACCTCAGCGCAACAGATCGAAACCCTCCACGAGATTATCAGGGTTAAAGATGCCCAACTGGCGGCTGTGGAGGCTGAACTTAAGGAGATGAAGGAAAAAGCCGCAGAGGCATTTCCTTTATCTGTGCTGACTGGGTCAGGTCCCGTGTGGGCAAACCCCTGGGTACTTATAGGGCTTGGTATTCTGATTGTGGGCGGGCTGGCAATCATTATGATCTTCTTGCGTCGCCGCAGGGAGGAAGCGGATCTGGAACAGGATTTTGATACAGTCGGTATCGGGGAGACTGATGAGGAAGCGACTGATGAGGAAGCGACTGATGAGGAAGCGACTGATCAGGAAGCGACTGATGAGGAGGCAGCACCAGATGCAGCCCATAATGAGGATCTGGATGGGAATGTTTCCAACAAACTTGATCTTGCCCAGGCTTATATTGAGATGGGTGATACTGAAGAAGCACTGACTTTACTTGAGCAGGTCATAGCACAAGGTGATGAACTCGATGCCCAGGTAGCCCGGGAATTAGTGGATAAACTGTCATAGCATGCGACTACATTGAACCGTATAGTCCTCGGAGTATCCTACAACGGCGCGTCTTACCATGGATGGCAATACCAGAATGAATACACCCCTACGATCCAGGGCAACCTGGAGTCGGCGCTTTCCCGCATTGCGGATGAACCGATCAGGGTAACCTGTGCCGGCCGTACCGATACCGGTGTTCATGCGACCAATCAGGTAGTTCATTTTACCACGGCAGCAAACCGGCAAACCGGTGCCTGGATTTCCGGTACGAATTCATACTTGCCGGACAGCATTGCTGTTTTCTGGGCAGACAAAGTCCCTGACGATTTTGATGCCCGGTTTTCCGCAGTGTCCCGTCGTTACCTGTATGTCATAGATAACAGCCCTGTCCGATCAGCATTGACGCCGGATTTGATGACCCATGTACATCGCCCTCTGGATGCGGACAAAATGCATTTATCAGCGCAGGCACTACTGGGGGAGAATGATTTTACGTCCTACCGGGCCGCAAATTGTCAGGCGAATACACCCATGCGTCGGGTCCATAGCATTACCGTGGATCGGATCGGTGATCTGGTTCTGTTGGATATCACTGCCAATGCGTACCTTTATCATATGGTCAGGAACATCGTTGGTGTATTAATTGACGTGGGCGAGTCCAGGAAACCTGAGTCATGGCCAGGTGAACTTCTGGCTCTGAAAGATCGTACGATGGGCAGCAGGACGGCGCCTCCTGAGGGCCTGTTTCTGATTGGTGTTTCCTATGCTGGGGATTCGACCATTCCCTCACTGTCCTGGCCTCATTTCCTGCATGGTCGAGAACGGGATTAGCCTCCAGGTCTGTGTTTTCTGCTAAACTCTGCCACCTCTGAAAATAGACTTGCCGGATCATCAGGAATGCGAACGCGAATCAAAATCTGTGGTATTACATCTGTGCAGGCTGTGCAGACTGCTGTAAACACCGGTGTTGATGCTCTGGGATTTAATATGTATGAACCCAGTTCAAGATTTCTGACTCCGGAAAGAACAGAGGAATTGTTAAACGAAGTCCCGCCGTTTATAACAACAGTTGGTCTGTTTGTTGATCATTCCGGGAGTCAGATTGAGTCTGTGCTTGACCGGTGTAACTTTGATCTGCTGCAGTTTCACGGAGATGAACAAAACGATTTTTGCCGATCATTTGACAAACCTTTTATCAAGACTGTCAGGGTCGATAAAGAAACCGATATTGAGAGGTTGCCGACACTCTACCCGGACAGCATCGGCTTGCTGCTTGATGCCTGGGTGGATGGACAATTGGGAGGAACCGGGATCAGTTTTGACTGGACTCAGGTACCGGAACTGGAAAAACCGGTGATATTGGCCGGAGGCTTGTGTGCCGATAACGTGCAGCAGGCAATCAGGATAGTAAAACCCTATGGTGTGGACGTCAGTAGTGGTGTGGAATCGAGTCCGGGTATTAAGGATGGCCTTCTGATAGAGGCATTTGTCAGGTCCGTTTCCAGAGCTGACCTGGGTTAACAGGAGTAACTGTGCAAGGCATTAATGAAGATTTATATTCGTTCCCGGATGACATGGGACATTTCGGCGTGTTTGGCGGCAAGTTCGTTGCCGAAACATTGATGACTGCGTTGCAGGAGCTGGAGACTGAATACGAACGCCTCAGGAAGGATGCCAATTTCCTGGCAGAACTACAGAGTGATATGACCCACTATGTAGGACGCTCCTCTCCGCTGTATTTTGCCGAACGACTGACGAATGAAGTGGGCGGTGCACAGATATACCTCAAACGAGAGGATCTCAATCATACCGGAGCACACAAGATCAACAACTGTATTGGTCAGGCACTGTTGGCCAGACACATGGGTAAACCAAGAATCATCGCCGAGACCGGCGCCGGACAGCATGGAGTTGCATCTGCAACGGTAGCTGCACGATTCGGTCTGGAGTGCCAGGTTTATATGGGCAGTGAGGATGTTTCGCGGCAGAGTCTTAACGTATATCGGATGAAACTGCTTGGCGCCGAGGTTGTACCGGTAACTTCAGGTTCAAAAACATTGAAAGATGCTTTGAATGAAACCATGCGCGACTGGGTTACCAATGTTGATAATACCCATTACATTATCGGTACAGTCGCGGGTCCGCATCCATATCCCATGCTGGTACGTGATTTCCAGTCGGTTATCGGCAGGGAAACCAAAGAGCAGTTCGATGCACTACACGGTGGGCTTCCTGATGCTGTTGTGGCTTGTGTCGGCGGCGGGTCGAATGCCATGGGTATTTTTCATCCATTTCTGACAGACGAATCCGTACGGCTCATTGGTGTTGAGGCAGCGGGACACGGCCTTGAGACAGGACTTCATGCCGCCCCCCTGAATGATGGCAGAATCGGTGTCCTGCACGGGAATCGTACTTATCTCATGGATGATGAACATGGGCAGATTGTACATACGCATTCGATATCAGCCGGCCTTGACTATCCCGGTGTGGGGCCAGAACACGCCTGGCTGAAAGATATTGGCCGGGCGGAATATGTGGCAATTGACGATGAGGAGGCACTGGGTGCATTCCGCCAGCTCAATCTGCTGGAAGGTATTCTGCCGGCGTTGGAGTCATCACACGCAGTTGCCTATGGCATGCAGCTTGCAGGAACAATGGGAAAGAGTGAGACGATTGTTATCAATCTCTCCGGCAGAGGTGACAAGGATATACCCATTGTGGCAAAAATTGACGGAATTTCCATAACTCAGGATTGAAAACATTGAGCAGACTTGAAGCCGGATTTGCCAGACTTTCAGAGCAGAACAGAAAGGCGCTGCTGGCATATATCGTCGCCGGAGACCCGGATCCGTCAATGACGGTTGATCTCATGCACGATCTGGTGCGCGCTGGAGTCAATGCCATTGAACTGGGAGTGCCATTCTCAGATCCGGAAGCCGAAGGCCCGGTGATTCAGTTGGCTCATGAAAGGGCGCTGAGTCATGGCGTTTCCCTGACCGATTGCCTTGACATGGTGGCTCAGTTTCGGGTTAAGGATCAGGTAACCCCGGTTATCCTGATGGGTTATCTCAATCCAATAGAAGCCATGGGTTATGAAGACTTTGCCAGGCGTGCATCCGTAGCGGGAGTCGATGGAGTCATCATCGTAAATCTTCCACCGGAAGAGGCAGGAGACCTTCATTCGACACTGACCGCCAGTGCAATTGACCTGGTCTATCTGTTGGCGCCGACAACAACTGATGAGCGCGCTGCATTGATTTGTTCGGCGAGCAGCGGCTTTGTTTATTATGTATCTCTCAAGGGAACTACCGGGGCGGCTACAATCGATGTCAACGATGTCGCAGAAAAACTCAACCGATTCCGATCTCTCAGTACCCTGCCGGTTATGGTAGGTTTCGGTATCAGTAATGGCGAAACAGCCGCCAGCGTCGCCAACTATTCCGATGGTGTCGCTGTCGGGTCGGCCATTGTCAATCTCATGGGCATTCATCAAAAGGATCACGCGGAAATGAGTCGTTCCATTACCAGGCTGGTCTCTGAAATCCGGCAGACCCTGGATGCCTGCTAGATCCCTGGCCAACTGGCTTGAGCATATCGAATCTCTCCACCCCAGGAAGTGGGACCTTGGACTGGACAGAGTTAAAACAGTCGCCGAACGAATGGATCTGCTGCATCCCGATGGAATTGTTTTTCTTGTTGCAGGTACCAATGGCAAGGGTTCGACCTGTGAGTATATTGACCGCTTCTGCCGTGATACCGGACTTCTCGTGGGTAAAAGCACATCCCCGCATCTGTTGTCATTCAACGAACGGATCCAGATTAATGGCAACCCCGTTCCGGATGAGGAAATCTGTGCAGCGTTCGAGATAATCAATTCAATCCGGGGAGATATCTCTCTGACGTACTTCGAGTTTTCAACCCTGGCGTCCCTGTACCTGTTCAAGCAGCGACAGGTAGACGTTACTGTCCTGGAAATAGGACTTGGTGGCAGACTGGACGCAATGAATATCATTGATCCGGACGTATCGGTGGTTACCCAGATTGCGCTTGATCACCAGGAATGGCTTGGCGACAGTCGGGAATTGATAGCTGTCGAGAAGGCAGCGATCCTGCGACCATGGAAATATTGTGTCATCTCAGATCGATCACCACCGGAATCGCTGGTGGCATATGCGGAATCCTGCAAGTGTGTAGTGAAATATATCGGACAGGATTTTGAGTACCGACCCGGAGTCATCTCTGTAGAGAGCCTTTCAGTGACTGAACTGCCGACTCCGGCAATGCCGGGAGACAGTGCAGCAGCTGCGCTGCAGGCGGTTATGCTCGCCGGTATTTATCCCGGTGCAGAAGACGTCAGACGTGTTATTGCCGATGCTCACCTGCCGGGCAGGTTGCAATGGCTGCAAAGAAAACCGGATGTATTGCTGGATGTTGCCCATAACCCTGCTGCGGCGGTGTATTTATTGAATTATCTGCAGTCAATGAACAAAACCGGAAAATTACATTCTGTTGTGGGAATGTATCGGGACAAGGCATTTTCAGAGATTCTGCCAATGTTTGACGATAGGGTAGACCACTGGTATTTCACTGATATGGACGACGAACGGGCGGCAACTTCACAGGAACTGGCCAGGGTCATAGAAGATAATGGTTGCCGTGTTCAGTCCTGTGATAATATAGCCACTGCATTCAGCAAAGCTTTGAGGAACTGTGCCATCGAAGACATGATACTTGTTTTTGGCTCGTTTCCAGTTGTTGCCGGTGTTCTTCATATGGCTGTCGAATATGATGGAACCAGTGCAACAACCCGGGATGTTGGACCGGGTTCATCGTCCGACTCCGGCTGGCAGGCTGAAGATTCTCCTGGAGTTACAGAGCGTAGTGTCAGGTAGTGAAAGCCGGTCTCAGACAAAGAGTGGTTGGGGCGATTGTGTTAACCAGTCTTGCCATCATTATTTTACCCCTGCTGCTGGATGGTTCCAGGGAGGACAGAGCGCGAGTTGTCACTGACATCCCTGATGCACCGAATTTCGACATCCAGGAAATTGCGATTTCCGATCTCACCAGAAACATTCAGCAAATGGGAAAGGACAGTGCTGCCCAACTGCCTGAAGAGACTATCGATGAAACCGACTATTCGGAAATGGAGGCTTATGCTCTCGACAATAATCACCTGCCTGTAGCCTGGAGTCTGCAATTCGGCAGCTTCATGGACAGGAAGAATGCTGTGAAATTGCGTGCCGAATTGAGAGATGCGCAATACCGGAGTTACATTCTGCAACATAAAACTGATGAAGGAGATGCTTTTAAAGTTCTGGTGGGTCCAATGATGGATAGAAAGGCACTGGAAAAGACAAGTCAGGAAATTAAATCGCGAATGCAACTGGAAGGTCACATTATTCGTTACCGGGTTGAGGATGATGCAACCCAACTTGGCGGATAGACGAGAGTTTAACCGATGGGTACTGTCGACTGGGTTATTCTTGGCGTCATCGTGGCATCTGCGCTCGTCAGTATCATGCGGGGGTTTGTCAAGGAAGCACTGTCTCTGGTTAACCTTGTGGTTGCCATTATGGTTTCCAGGATGTTCTGCCTGCAGGTCTCTGAATTGCTGGTTGAATATGTTGCAATCCCGAGTATCAGACTGGCGATTGCAGTTGTACTGCTGTTTGTTGTGTCGTTGTTTGTGGGCAGTCTGATCACTCGTTTGGTTTCCCAGGGGGTAAAAATCTCGGGACTTGGCAGTACGGACAGTTTTCTGGGTATGTGTTTTGGGCTGGCAAGGGGCGTGTTGGTAGTATGGATTGTTCTGGTTGCACTGTTCTATTTGACGCCGATGAAAGATGACAGTTGGTGGCGGGAATCTGCCCTGATTCCTCATTTTATGGGCGCTCTGGATTGGATTGCTCCCATGATTCGTGAGCAGGGTGGACAATTGATAGATTATGTCGGGGAAGAAGGAATTTAAATGTGTGGTTTGGCAGGAATGGTTGGTCGTCAAGACGTTCAATACGATTTGTATGAAGCGCTGACATTACTTCAACATCGCGGCCAGGATGCGGCAGGTATGGTCACCTGTAAAGGCGATACTGTGTTGCAGCGCAAGAGAAACGGTCTTGTCCTTGATGTTTTCCGGCAGGAACATCTGGATCGATTACAAGGCAATATGGGGATTGCCCATGTTCGTTATCCTACGGCTGGTACGGCCAGCTCTGCGGAAGCACAACCCATGTATGTTAATTCTCCATTTGGCATCTGCATGGCTCACAACGGCAATCTCATCAACGATGATCAATTAAATGAGGACCTGTTTCGCGCTGACAGGAGGCATATCAATACAAGCTCGGATTCGGAAGTACTGCTTAACGTGTTTGCTCATGAATTGCAGGACGTAGCGGGACTAAGGTTGTCGCCCGATGATATCTTCAGGGCGATCGGACGAGTACACGAACGGGCGGTAGGCGCCTATGCCGTCATAGCCTTGATCATCGGTTACGGCATCGTTGGTTTTCGGGATCCTTATGGCATCAGACCGATGGTGTTCGGCAGGCGGGAATCAAAAGATGGTCCTGAATATATGATCGCATCGGAAAGTGTAGCGCTTGATGTGCTTGGTTTTGACGTTATCGACGATGTTGAGCCGGGTGAAGCAGTTGTTATTCAGACGAACGGTCAGTTACACAGGCAGCAATGTGCCCGCAATGCACAATACAGCCCCTGCATTTTTGAACAGGTGTATCTGGCTCGTCCCGATTCGATGATGGATGGTATCTCTGTCTACAAATCCAGGCTCAAGATGGGGGAAAAACTTGCGGACAAGATCCTCAGGTTGTATCCCGATAACGATATCGATGTTGTGATTCCTATCCCGGATACCAGTTGCACTGCGGCATTACCGATGGCACACCGCCTTGACGTCAAGTATCGGGAAGGTCTGGTGAAGAATCGGTACATTGGCAGAACCTTTATCATGCCGGCACAGCAGCAGCGTCAGAAATCGGTTCGCCGTAAATTTAATGCCATTGAGCTGGAATTCCGCGACAAGAATGTTCTTCTGGTCGATGACACCATTGTTCGTGGGACGACTTCCAGGCAGATAGTTCAACTGGCTCGGGATGCCGGGGCCAGAAAGGTCTATCTTGCATCAGCTGCTCCGCCTGTCAGGTTTCCTAACGTTTACGGGATTGATATGCCGGCAGCCAGCGAGTTCCTTGCTCACGGGCAAAGCGAGCAGGAAATTGCCGACTACATGGGTGTGGACTGGCTGGTCTATCAGGACCTTGAGGATCTGGTATCTTGTTCCATGGGAATCAACGACCGTATCAAAAGATTCGATACCTCTGTTTTCGATGGCGATTACGTGACCGGCGGGGTAGATGATACTTACCTCGACAGAATCGAATCGTTACGAAATGATAATGCTAAACTTCAGCATCTGTCGGAGACTGAAGTCATGGATTTGCATAACCATGAATAACTGCTGTTTGTCGGATATTGTGCTTGTTGGATAGATCGTTTTGTTAATGAGGCTGTTCGCAGATGGCTTTGGGGTTTAGTCGTTTCGGGGTATTTCTACGATGTTGATTGCAGGAATGACTGCTTCTGCTGCAGATTTCTGAAACGAATCTATTTCATGGAAATTGAGATATCGGTAAATCTCATCACCTATGGTATCCAGTTCCCTGGCGTATTCCATGTATTCATCGACTGTTGGAAGTCTTCCAAGAATGCTGGAGATTGCCGCCAGTTCTGCGGACGCGAGATAGACATTGGCGTCATCTCCCAGCCGGTTGGGAAAGTTTCTGGTTGAGGTGGAGACGCAGGTAGTGTGTGGGTCTACACGAGCCTGATTACCCATACACAGTGAACAACCCGGCATTTCCGTTCTGGCGCCTGCTTGGGCAAAGATACTGTATACACCTTCTTCCATCAGTTGATGCTGGTCCATCCGGGTTGGCGGAGATATCCACAGTCGTGTTGGAATGGCTCTGGCCTGGTCCAGCATTCTTGCCGCCGCCCTGAAATGACCAATATTGGTCATGCAGGAGCCAATGAATACTTCATCGATATGATCTCCGGCGACTGCTGACAATGGTTTGATATCATCGGGATCGTTCGGGCAGGACAGCAGTGGTTCTTTAATTTCATTGAGATCAATCTCGATAATCTCGGTATACATGGCATCTTCGTCCGGTTCCAGCAGCACTGGATCATTGATCCAGGCGTCCATTTCACTGATTCGCCGGGCAATGGTTCGTGCGTCACCGTACCCTTCGCTGATCATCCACTTGAGCAGAGTGATATTGGAGTTGATGTATTCAATGATCGGAGCCTTGTCCAATCTGATGGTACAACCCCCGGCAGAACGTTCTGCCGAGGCATCGGAAATTTCAAATGCCTGCTCCACTTTCAGATTCGGCAGTCCCTCGATTTCGAGAATTCGCCCGGAAAAGACATTCTTCTTGCCTTCCGCCCCAACGGTAAGCAATCCCTGCTGTATTGCAGCATAGGGGATGGCATTGACCAGGTCGCGCAGTGTGATGCCAGGCTGCATTTCTCCTTTAAAACGAACCAGCACGGACTCTGGCATATCAAGAGGCATCTGACCGATGGCAGCGGCAAAGGCAACGAGTCCGGAACCGGCTGGGAAGCTGATCCCGATGGGGAATCGTGTATGGGAATCGCCACCGGTGCCTACTGTATCCGGGAGCAGCATACGATTAAGCCAGGAATGGATAATGCCATCGCCAGGTCTGAGTGCAACACCGCCGCGAGTCTGGATGAAGTCCGGTAAAGTATGCTGTGTGTCTATATCCACAGGTTTGGGATATGCCGCAGTATGACAGAATGACTGCATGACCAGGTCGGCATTGAACCCAAGACAGGCGAGTTCCTTCAGTTCATCCCGCGTCATTGGTCCTGTCGTGTCCTGTGAGCCGATAGTCGTCATTCTGGGTTCGCAATATGTGCCGGGTCTTACACCTTCAACATCACATGCTCTGCCGACTATTTTCTGAGCCAGGGTGTAGCCTTTATTCGATTTATCGGCTGGAATAGGATTGCGGAATACCGTGCTCGGTCCCAGCCCGAGTGCTTCCCTGGCACGACTGGTCAGTCCCCGCCCGATAATCAGGGGAATCCGGCCCCCTGCCTGTACCTCATCCAGCAACACCTCGGTTGCCAGTTCAAAATTTGCTATTGTTTCGCCGGATTCTTCATTTACGATCCTGCCTTCATAGGGATAGATGCTGATAACATCACCCATGTTCATCCCGGAAACGTCACACTCTATCGGCAATGCACCGGCATCCTCCAATGTATTGAAGAAGATGGGCGCGATCTTGCCGCCGAGGACTATGCCGCCATCACGCTTGTTGGGGATAAAGGGAATGTCATTGCCCATGTGCCAGAGGACAGAGTTGGTTGCGGATTTTCTCGATGATCCTGTGCCCACGACATCACCGACATAGGCAAGAGAATGACCTTTCTTTTTCAATTCATTTATTTTGCCCAGGGGGTCGTCCATCCGACTTACCAGCATGGATTGCGCGTGTAGTGGAATATCGGGACGACTCCATGCCTCTTTCGCGGGTGAAAGATCGTCAGTGTTGGTCTCGCCTTCAACCATGAATACGGTGACAGTGATTTTTTCCGGTACATTGGGACGTGTAGTGAACCAATCCGCGTTTGCCCAGGATGTCAACACCGATCCGGCATATTGATTGGAATCTGCTTTTTCGATGACATCATGACGGGCATCAAACATGAGCAGCGTTTCGGACAGTTTGGCAGCGGCGGTCGCAGCTACTGCTTCGTCATCCAGCAGGCTGATGAGTGGTTGAATGTTATAACCACCGAGCATTGTGCCCAGTAATTCGGTTGCCTTGACTCGATTGATCAATGGCGACGTGGCTTTGCCACTGGCGATGTCGGCCAGAAATGCTGCTTTGATGTAAGCGGCGTCATCCACTCCGGCAGGAACACGATTTGAAATGAGATCCAGAATGTACTCTTCTTCACCTGAAGGAGGTGCTTTTAAAAGTGCTACCAGATCGTTAACCTGTTCTGCAGTCAGAGGTTTGGGGACGATTCCCAGCTTTGCCCGTTCGGCAACATGTTCGCGGTATGTGTCAAGCAAGAGTAACTCCTGTAGGCCGGTTCACAGCAATTTTTGCTGTTTTAACAGGATCATAATTTTACCTGAAGCCCCGTCTGAAGTTAAGCACAGTGGAGTAAATGACATGAGTGTACATCGTTTCCTGAGATGCCCAACGCCACTTGAGTGGCTGCAAAAGGCGCCCGGGTCATTGCCCGAATTACTCATAGATCATGCAAATTGTGAAAAGAAAGCAGCTTCAACTGCCTTGAATCTGATATACCGTTATGCGGACAAGCCGGAAATGATGTCGCGTTTGTCAAAACTTGCCCGGGAGGAATTACGCCACTTTGAACAGGTTATGGGTCTCATGGAATCCAGGAAAGTTACGTATCGTCATCTCACGCCCTCACGCTATGCGGGTGCTTTGAGAAAACATATAAGACAGGACGAGCCCGGCAGGCTGGTGGATATTCTGATCGTGAGCGCCATTATTGAGGCAAGAAGCTGTGAACGGTTCGAAAAGCTCATGGATGTGCTGGATGAAGATATGGCGGCATTCCACAAATCATTACTGCAATCGGAAGCACGCCATTTCAAGGTATATCTGGAATTTGCCAATCGCTATACCGATGTACCCATTGATGATCGTGTTGCGTTTTTTCTGTCGGCTGAGGAACAACTGATTACCTCACCTGATGAGAATTTCAGGTTTCACAGCGGTGTTCCAATATCGAATGAGTTGAGTGAGTAAGACGTCTGGTCCAGTTCAAGATACCAGCCTTTTTTATCCCAGTCCCCCAGAACTATCCGTGTTCCCTTGTATTCTTCTGAATTGACATCGTGAATACAGGGTCTGTGTGTATGTCCGTGAATCAGTAACTTCACGTCATGTTCCTGCATCACCCTGGTGACTTCGTCCGGGGATACATCCATGATATCCATGGCTGATTCCCGGGTATGTTGCCTGCTTTTTGATCTGGCCCGGTTGGCAAATGCTGCCCGCTCTTCAAGGCTCCGGGAGAGAAGGTCTCTTTGGGTGTCTGGATTGCGGAGCAACCTGCGAACTTCCATATATTGTTGATCACCAGTGCACAGACTGTCTCCGTGCATCAGCAGGCAGGGTTTGTCAAAGAGAATCGTATTCGTTGGATCCGGAAGCAATTCAAAACCGGTTTCCCGGCAGAAATCCACACTGATAAGAAAGTCACGATTACCATGCATGATATAACAGGGCATGGTCAGACTGGCCAGGGTATCCTTGATGAGCTTATTGAAATCGGATGTATGATCATCTCCCAGCCAGACCTCAAAGAGGTCGCCAAGGATAAAGAATCGCTCTGCAGAGGCTGCCTTGTTGTTGATGAAGTGAACAAATGCCTGTGTGATGTCCGGGCGTTGTTCATCCAGATGCAGGTCGGATATAAAGATGTAACTCACACGGACCATCCTCAAGGGTAGGAGCAGGTTTTCTCCCGTTAATTATAAACACCGGAGATGGCCTGCTGAAAAATTAATTTCCTCCCAGCACCTTTCGATTGACGAAGCCGCCAATCGTTCAGTAGAATGCGCTCCACTCAATTCACTGGTACTGAGTGCAGCGGGTACTGAAACAGCCCGGCATTTTAATTTCGGGGTATAGCGCAGTCTGGTAGCGCGCCTGCTTTGGGAGCAGGATGTCGGGAGTTCAAATCTCTCTACCCCGACCATAAAAGCGGACAGAAAACTGAAGACGGTCCAGGAGGCTGTCCGGGAACTGCGACCGCAGTAGGTCAGTTAAGTTCTCGGACAGCCTCCTGGCACACGTTGTTTTCGGTTTTTTTAACCTCTGATTGTGCGCCCGTAGCTCAATCGGATAGAGCATCGGCCTTCTAAGCCGAGGGTTGCAGGTTCGATTCCTGCCGGGCGTGCCAGTAATATATATGGTGGGCGTAGCTCAGTTGGTAGAGCTCTGGATTGTGATTCCAGCGGTCGTGGGTTCAAACCCCATCGTCCACCCCAGTTGACTGATTCATGCCTGTTGCCACCATGCGACACCGTCTTCGTCATCTTCAACAGTGAGCATCCTGCGGTCCAGGGCACAGTGCAGATGTGCAAGGGATTCACCGGTGGCTGGAAAATAACTCATATCCGTGATCTGGCTCTTGAACAACGCGGGAAATACATCGACGGCGCGTTTGGGTTCCCGGCACATGTCATAAAGTTTCTCAAGTGCTACTTCATGCCAGTCGATCAGTTCTGTCAGCCGTTCATGGACTCCTTCATACAGGCTCTCATGCGCTGGTAACACCAGTAGATTAGGCGGTAACAGCTCTCTGAATCTGGAGCAGGAATCAATCCATTCCCGCAGTGGATTTGCATTGGGTTCGCTGGGTTGTACGCTCACATTCGGTGTGATTCTGGGTAGAATCTGATCACCGGCTATAATCAGCTTGAGTTCCGGACAATGAAGACAGACATGCTCCGGTGCATGTCCGTGTCCGATTATGGCCCGCCATTCACGTCCACCTATACCAATGTACTGGTTATCGTTTATTCGCTGATATCCCGCCGGAAGTGGTGCAATACTCGCGCCAAACGAGCCAAAACGTTTTCGGTAGTGCGCCAGTCTGTCTTCAGTGAATCCAGCGCGTCGATAGAATCGGATAGCATCATCCGGAACATCCGATGGTCCATCGTGAGCCATTACCTTGCACATATAGAAGTCACTACGGCTCATCCACAATTCACATCCCCATTCCCGGCAGATCCAGCCCGCGTTCCCCGTGTGGTCAGTGTGCAGGTGGGTGGCGATCACCCGGGTCACTGGTTTGCCGCCAAGATGTTTTGCAAAGATAGTCTTCCAGTGTTTCTGGACTTCTTCGGTGAAGATGCCGGTGTCGACAATGGTCCACCCATCGCCGTCTGCCAGCAGCCAGACATTGATGTGGTTGAGGCGTCCCCAGAGCGGCATGCGAATCCAGTACACACCATCTGCAATCTCAGTGACATCGCCTTTTGCCGGTTCTTCTTTCTGGAATCGGTAAGTCAGGGGATCAAATCCACGTCTGGACATGTTCTCAACCACAATTTGTTCCTTTTGGTATTGGTTCCTGTTGCCCCGTATACTACCCTGTTTCGCACTAAAAAGTTCTGTACTATAAATTCTGTACTAACAGTTCTGTACAAAAGTTCTGTGCTACAGGTTCTGTACTAAATTCTGTATCCAAATCTGTACTCAAATCCGTACTAAAAAAGTGGAGCTTAAATGGAATATAAAAACGTGATTCTGCAACAGGTTGGCAAAGTTGCCGTATTGAAACTGAATGCTCCGGAAGCTCTCAATGCAATGACGTTGAATATGGTGGCTGAGTTGTCCCATGCGATCAGTGCAATTCAGCATGGGGATGCGCGATGTTTGTTGCTGACAGGGGAGGGCAGAGGTTTTTGTGCAGGAGCTAACATAAGGGACTTTGACCCGGGCTCTTCTGCTAAGACGATGCCGCCTTCGGGTTCGGCTCTGGAGATGCATTTTCATCCTCTGATCAACAAAATCAGAAATATGGAGATTCCCATGGTTTCCGCCGTAAATGGGCTTGCCGTGGGTGTCGGGATGAGTTTCGCCATCATGGCGGATATGGTTGTCGCTGCCAGGAGTGCATATTTTCTTCAGGCATTTGCCCGCATCGGTCTCGTGCCTGATGGTGGGTCGAGCTATTACCTGCCGCGTATAATTGGATGGAAAAGGGCTCAGGAACTGTCGATGCTGGCAGAAAAGTTACCTGCTGAGACGGCGCAGGAATGGGGCCTTATTAACCGTGTGGTGGATGATAATCTTTTGATGGATGAGGCTATGGCGTTGGCGGAGCGGTTGGCCAATGGTCCCAGATCATTAGGTATGATTCGCAGGATGTACTGGGAAAGTCTGAATAATAGTTTTGAAGAGCAGTTACAGCTTGAATCGGAAATGCAGTCGAAAGCATCAGCGACATCAGACAATCGGGAAGGAATTCAGGCGTTTCTGGAAAAACGTGACGCCAAATTTACTGGTCAATAGCTGCTCCCCCTGCGAGAGTCTCGCTCCTCCAGCTCGGCGCTTTGACAATATGCTTGCGCTAACGAACACCCCAAAACCATCTGCTGTTTGTCGGGTATTGTGCTTATTTGTTGGCTTGTTTTGTTAACGAGGCTGTTCGCAGATGGCTTTGGGGCAATCATTTGCACCAGCGTCTGCGCGTCCCTCCCGGATTCCCGAGCTTCCCCCACATGCCTGTAGTCATGCTCCTCCAGCTCGGCGCTGCGACATTATGCTGGTGCAAATGAACACCCCAAAGCCATCTGCTGTGTGTCGGATTTTGTGCTTATTTGTTGGCTTGTTTTGTTAACGAGGCTGTTCGCAGATGGCTTTGGGGCATTCATTTGCACCAGCGTCTGCGCGTCCCTCCCGGATTTCCTCGCTTCCCCCGCATGCCTGTAGTCATGCTCCTCCAACTCGGCGCTGCGACATTATGCTGGTGCAAATGAACACCCCAAAACCATCTGCTGTTTGTCGGATGTTGTGCTTGTTTGGTAGATCGTTTCGTTAACGAGGCTGTTCGCAGATGGCTTTGGGGCATTCATTTGCACCAGCGTCTGCGCGTCCCTCCCGGATTCCCGAGCTTCCCCCGCATGCCTGTAGTCATGCTCCTCCAGCTCGGCGCTCCG
>LXNI01000372.1_pt1 | contig 53594 bp, 51 predicted proteins | sample 809091 | NCBI WGS metagenome assembly LXNI01 (sample SAMN04870527, study PRJNA318959) | sponge metagenome | biome: 01000161; feature: marine sponge reef; material: water | host: Sarcotragus foetidus | place: Greece: Milos, Mediterranean Sea | collected 2013-05-29 | depth 5-7 m
ACGTTCACGGATGAAATTCCCTTGCACGGATGCAAGCTGCGATTACAACCATCGCAACGTTTGGTCGCCAATTCTGGTTCCGCACCCGGCGTATACGCTTTGAAAAGCACTTCGCTCGAACTCTCGCGAGTTTTTTATTCACGTTAGTAGGCACGGGCGTCCTCGGAACCGAGCTTGTGGGCATTCGTTACTCCGATAGCCCACGTTATACGCGCGTGGTATTCGATCTCAGTGCGCCGCCATCGTTCAAGTCTGACCTACTTGCTGATCCTGCTCGCTTTTTCGTCGATATACGGGATGGACGGTTAGGTCAGAATTTCAAGTCGCCGTTTATAGAGAGTGTCCAATTTCGAGGAGTTCGATTTGGCGAACGAAACGGCTCGTTACGGGTGGTCTTGGACCTAACGGAAGGCAAGCTCCCCAAGATTCAAACGCTAGGACCCAATGGTCCGCATGGCGACCGACTCGTTATCGATTTCGCGCACCAAGTTGAAGAAAGCTGCGCGGTAGAACACGACAGCAACATCGTCGTGGTTGTGGATGCTGGTCATGGCGGTGAGGATCCTGGGGCGATTGCTGTCAATCGCGCGATGGAAAAGGACATTACGCTCTCGATTGCACAAAAAGTACGCTCACGAATCGACCGGCAGCCTGGTTTTAAAGTAGTCATGACCCGGGATAGGGACTATGAGGTCCCGCTGCACAATCGTTACCGTGTCGCTCAGAACACCCGTGCGCGAATGTTTGTTTCGATTCATGCGGACGCATTCCACAATCCGCGGCCGCGGGGCGCATCGGCGTACGTATTGTCACAGGGTAAAGCTCAGTCCGAGTTGGCGAAATGGCTCGTTCAGAACGAGAATCGAGCAGACTGGGTCGGTGGTGTGTCGGCTTGGGTCGACTCAAGCTGCTATGCGGAACGCGAGAAACTCAAATTCCTGAACGTGAAAGGACGTCAGGAAGCACTAGCCGAAGCCGTGTCGGTAGGTAAGAAGATGCTCCATTCCATCGACAGTGTTGCTGAGATCCACCCGAAGAGTTTCGATTTCCGTCGCGGCGAATACCGGGTCACAGACGCTGGTTTCGTCGTATTGAGCGCAACTGCAATTCCGTCAATATTGGTTGAGACTGGTTTCCTGTCTAATCCGCAAGAGGCCAAGCTGCTTTCAACTTCCGCGCACCAAAATGTCATCGCCAATGCCATTAGCGACACGATCTTGCGCCATTTCTGTGAAAACCCACCGCGTTACACCGATCTCGCGGAAGGCAAGGTGGCGTGCGATCTTGAACCAATTACCACGATGTACAAAGTAAGACATGGCGATTCCTTGTCGGTCATTGCCTCGCGCCAGCAAGTCTCAGTCTCGGCCATACGGGCGGCGAACTCGTTGACGTCCGATCAGATTTATCCAGGTCAAACCCTTACGATCCCTGTAACCAACTAACGGTCTACATCGCAGTTCGACATTAGGCATCCGACTAACAAATACACCCGGGTTCGCCTGAACGCGCCTTAAAATCTTGGTTCCGCCTTGTGTTAGCTTCAACTAACATGACCCCGAATCTGGACCGCGTAGCGCTTAACCGTTCAATGTCTCGAATTCACCGCCTTGATCAAGTGGTTGCAGACCAGATCGCCGCAGGTGAGGTAATCGAGCGACCTGCTTCCATTGTCAAGGAGCTGGTTGAAAACAGTCTAGATGCTGGCGCGACGCTGATTGACGTCGCGGTCGAAGAGGGCGGTGTCCGGAAGATCGTCGTCAGTGACAACGGCAATGGGATCGCAAAGGAGGATCTACCTCTCGCGGTTGAACGTCATGCGACGAGCAAGATCCGCAACGCCAAAGATCTGGAGCAAGTCATGACGATGGGGTTTCGCGGCGAAGCCCTCGCAAGCGTTGCTGCCGTGGCGAAATTGGAAATTTGCTCGTACCCTCAGGACGCTTCAAATGCGTGGACGTTACGGATTGAGGGTGGGAAAGAGGTTCACTTTAATCCTGCCGGACGGTCGGTGGGTACTACCGTCGAAGTCAGCGATTTGTTTTACAACACACCGGCGCGGAGGCGTTTTCTCAAAACCACTCGTACCGAACTCAATCGGATCACAGAAATAACACGCGTGCTCGCGCTTGGTAATCCGCTTTGTGGGTTTTCGGTTCACAACAACGGCCGTGAGCTTGAACGCATGGCAGCTGCGCGAACCGCGGACGAGCGAGTCGGCCACGTCTTGGGGCAAGATTTCAACAATGAAGCCATACGCGTGGATGCGTCGAGTGACGAGTTGCGATTGTGGGGTTGGGTGGGTAGTCCCAATTTCACCCGAAGCAACTCAGCTCGTCAGTTTTTTTATGTAAACGGTCGTAGCGTTCAGGATTACTTGATCGCTCATGCGGTGAAGCAGGCGTACAAGGACATCATGTTCCACGGGCGTCATCCGGTGTTCGCGCTGTTCCTGGAACTTGATCCGACCGACGTGGATGTGAATGTGCACCCGACTAAGAGTGAAGTCCGCTATCGCAACAGCCGCACCGTGCACGACTTCATTATGTCAGGTATATATCGCAGCTTGCGATCTGACCCGACCGACCCGAAACGCCACGTTGAATCAGAATTCGTCACGACTCGAGATCCTGTTGTTCACTCTTCAATTAACTTGGGAAGAGTGCCACAGGCGCAACGCAGCTTAGGACTGAGCGACAGCAGTCAGGCGCGGACGCAATGGTGGCTATCAGAGGCGCTGCAAGCGGAGCCTCAGGACAGCGTGGAAGTTTCGCATCAGTCTGAACTGGGTGACGTCGCAGAGTCCGTTTTACCCCCATTAGGTACCGCGATCGGCCAACTGAAAGGCGCTTACATATTGGCCGAGAACGACGATGGACTCGTAGTCGTAGACATGCACGCGGCACACGAGAGAGTCCTCTATGAGGAAATGAAAGCCCACCGGGGTCGAAACGAGCTAGCGCGTCAGCGCTTACTTATCCCAGAGACGCTCGATGTTGGCGTTCAGGACGCGGAACTCGTTGAAGAACTCGCCACCGAGCTGGTTAATGTTGGTCTGGTTGTCGAACGCTCAGGTCCCACCACGGTGAAGTTGCGCGAGATACCAGCGCTGCTCGCGACCAGCGACATGCAGACGCTGTTGCGAGATGTACTGGACGACTTGCGCGAGCACGGGCAGAGCGATGCCGTGACGACCCGGGAGCACCAGATCCTTGGCACGATGGCTTGCCACAACGCGATTCGCTTCAATCGTCGATTAACGTTGGACGAGATGAACGCATTGCTTCGCAAAATGGAGGTAACCGAAAATGCAGGACAATGCAATCACGGCCGACCGACGTTTAAGACGCAGAGCCTGAAAGACCTCGATCGCAAGTTCCTACGCGGACAATGACAACCGCTTGAGCTCGTATTCGGGCCGCATAGCAACACTGATCGGTCCTACCGCGAGCGGTAAGACCGATTTTGCGCTAGCGCTGGCTCAGCGACTCGACGTGGCTTTGATCAGCGTCGATTCGGCAATGGTCTATCGCGGACTGGATATTGGCACCGCCAAACCCAGCGTTGAAACGCAGAGAACTTTCCCACATGCGCTGATTGATATCCGAGAACCGGAGGAATCCTTCTCCGTGCAAGAGTTCTGCACGCTTGCAGACGCGGCGGTGCGAGACGCAATCGAAGCTCGCAAACTCCCGTTGCTCGTAGGTGGCAGCATGATGTATTTCCGCGCATTTCGTGAAGGATTGGCTGATCTGCCGACCGCAGACCCGGGAATCAGAGAGGAAATACGCAAATTCGCGGCGCGAGAAGGATTGGACGCCGTACACCAGGAACTGACGCGTATCGATCCCGAATCTGCGATGCGGATCAGTCCACGAAATCTAAAACGTATGGAACGTGCTATCGAGTTGTACCGCATTACTGGTAAACCTATCGGCACACTTTGGAAGGAACGTGCCCTTCCAACCGCTGCTGAACGTTTTGATTGCGAACTCGTTGAATTTGCGATGCCATTAGTACCGAGACAGCTGCTACACGAGCGGATCGAATCTCGGTTGCGCGGGATGTTTGCAGCCGGATTGATTTCTGAAGTCCGAGCGTTGCGTGCTCGACCGAACCTAAGCCGAGAAAGTCTGTCGATGCGTACAGTTGGTTACCGAGAAATCTGGTCTTATCTTGATGCACACGATGACCACGCGGATGAGGCTCAGGTTTTCGAGCGCGTCTTGGTCGCGACACGACGACTGGCGCGTAAACAGCTGACTTGGTTGCGTCAATGGTCGACGCTGAATCTCATCGAAGCGACGTCAGTTGAGCTTATGATTGAATCTCTTAAGCGTTAGTCGCTTAATACCCACGTTGAACGTCATGTTGAATCTGTCATAGTCTTAAGGAATAAGGGCAACACCTCTCATGCTGTGTTGTCATAGTGTCTGAGCACGACACGAAAGCGCTTAGCCCCCTACACTAGTTTTCACTCGAGAATCGTTCAAGTATGTTTTTTGATCGTCCCGAAGCAGGTCTTGAGGCCATGCTTCTGTCGTTGCGATTTGACCATTCGACGGCGCCACACAATCTGCCGGAGTTCAGAGAACTAATCTGGTCCGCAGGTTATGTTCCGAAGGTCGAACAAGCGGTCACACGACACACGCCGGATCCCCGTACAGGTCTAGGTACTGGCAAGGTAGCGGAGCTGCGTGAGGAGCTTGATTTTCACGACTTGACGCTCGTGATCATCGATTGCGAATTGACCGCCTCACAGCAACGCAATCTCGAAATGAAACTCGAACGGCGGGTTCTGACGCGAACTGAATTGATTCTGACGATATTCGAGCAGCGTGCGCAGTCCCGTGAAGGCAAACTACAGGTGGAATTAGCGTTATTGCGGCACGCTCAAACCCACGTCGTAGGCGGTTGGTCACACTTGGACCGACAGCGGGGCGGCATCAACATGCGAGGCGCGGGTGAGTTACAGAGCTCCATTGACAAAGGCTTGATTCATCGTCGTATTGTCAATGTTGAGAGCCGACTTGAGAAAGTGGTTCGACATCGTGAACAGCACCGCAAACGTCGCCACCGTAACGACGTGCCGACCATTGCGTTGGTGGGTTACACGAACGCTGGTAAATCGACGCTCTTCAACGCGCTCACAGAGTCCGAGGTTTATGCGGACGATCGATTATTCGCCACACTTGACCCAACGACACGTCGAATAGAACTTCCCAATCTTGGAACGGCCTTGATTGCTGACACCGTAGGGTTCATCCGCGATTTACCGATGTCGCTCGTTGCGGCTTTCAAGGCAACACTCGAAGAGGTGTCGCAAGCGGATCTGCTTCTGCACGTCATCGACGCATCGGCAGCTGATGCGGGTCGAATGGTCACCGATGTACAAGACATTCTGTTGGAAATAAGCGCAGGCGAGATTCCGACGATCAATGTCCTCAACAAGGTTGACCAAGGTGTGCATTCCAATGTCGCATGTATGCCTGGAATACGTGTTAGCGCGCTGGATCGGACCGGTTTCGATGAACTGCTGATGGAAGTCAGTACACGTGTCGGCGGCATGACCCAGTTGTTTGAAGTGCACTTACCGGCAACCGCGGGCAAACTGCGAGCATGGCTATATGGTCTTGGCGCAGTGAGAGACGAACACTACGAGTCCGACGGTACCGCGACCCTGTGCGTCAAACTCAACCAATCGACCCTGACCCGGCTACGCACGTCGCCTGGCGTCGCTTTAGAACCGGTTGCATCAGCAACTTAAAATTCATTCGCAATCAGCAGAGGATCATCGATGGCTTGGAACGACGATCAAAATAAGAAAGACCCTTGGGGTACTAGCGGTGATCAGGGACCTCCCGATCTGGACGACGTCTTTCGCAAGTTCAAGAGCCAGTTTGGCGGCTTGTTCGGTGGCGGCGGCTCAGGCGGCTCTTCGGGTTCCGGGGGCATTAAGAAGTTCTTTTCGCCGGGTATGCTGGCCCTCATTCTGGTGGTGGTGGTGGCCATCTACGCGATGTTTGGCATCTATCAGATTGACCAGCAGGAACGCGGCGTTGTCTTTCGCTTCGGCAATCTACAACCCGATTTGATGATGCCTGGTCTTCGTTGGAATCCACCGATCGTTGATGTCGTCGAGATGGTCAACGTGACGCGTGTCAATTCAAGCGATCACGCGGCGGAGATGCTCACGGAAGACGAGAACATCGTCGCTGTCAATCTGGTTGTTCAGTACGTGGTTAACGACCCGCTCCAGTATTCGGTCGAAGTTCGGAATCCAACCGAGAGTCTGCGGCATGCGACTGAGAGTGCACTTCGGCACGTCGTGGGAAGCTCTACGATGGACGCAGTGATCACGGAAGGTCGGGAAGCACTGGGTTTCGAGGTACAGGATCGGCTTCAGAGTTACGTGGACCGCTATCAAACTGGCATCCGCGTAAGTAAGGTCAACATCGATAACGTTGGACCGCCGGCGGAAGTTCAAGATGCATTTGACGACGTCCAAAAGGCGAAAGAGGATGAGGTCAGATTCACTAACCAAGCGAATGCGTACGCCGAACAGGTAGTGCCGGAAGCGCGAGGTGAAGCTCAGCAGATGATCGAGCAGGCAAACGCATATCGCGATCAAGTGATCGCGAATGCACAGGGTGAAGCGGAACGATTCACAAAACTCCTGGCGGAGTATCAGCAAGCGCCCGATGTGACGCGTAATCGACTTTATATTGAGGCGATGGAGTCAGTCATGACCAACGCCAATAAGGTCATGGTGGACGTTGAAGCAAGCAACCAAATGATTTATTTACCGCTTGATCAAATCCGTCGCGGCGCTGGTGGCTTAGGTGGTGCTTCGCTGGATAACCGCGATGATGGCTCCGATGGCATCATGAGTTCGATTGAACAACGTACTGGCCGCGTTCGATAGGAGAAGGTAGAGAACTATGAGTGTTAAAAGTATTGTCGTACTTGTCCTGTTAATCATTGCCGGCGCACTGGCGTTCGACGCGATTTTCGTTGTCCATGAACGTGAGCGCGCGTTGCTCTTACGTTTTGGCGAAGCAAAAAAAGTCTATGGTGACGATGATGCAGGACTCCATTTCAAGTTTCCCATTGCGGATGAAATTCGCCGCTTTGATGGTCGAATCTTGACTCTCGACACACCTGCACAGCGTTATTTCACGATTGAGAAAAAACCCGTGATCGTTGACCTCTTTGTCAAGTGGCGCGTCGGTGAGATACAGAGCTACTACACAGCAACTTCAGGCGACGAGCAACGCGCCATGAATCAGCTTGAGGATCGCGTCAACGAAGGTTTGCGTAACCAGATAGGTCGGCGCGATATGCATGAAGTCATTTCCGGTGAGCGCGACTTGCTCATGAACGAGTTAACGGCTCAACTCAACGCTATCATGTCGGAAGACTTTGGTATTTCAGTGATCGACATTCGTGTCAAGCGGATTGACCTGCCTGAAGAAGTGTCGGAAGCCGTTTTTGAGCGTATGAACTCCGAACGAGAAATTGAGGCGAAACAATACCGAGCGACGGGGCAGGAATTGGCCATTGGCATTCGTGCTGATGCGGATCGCCAAGCCATTGTGATCGAGGCAGAAGCGAACCGTGAATCTGAGAAGATCCGCGGGGATGGCGATGCTAGCTCGGCAGAAATCTATGCGAACGCATATGGTCAAGATCCGGATTTCTACAGTTTTTATCGCAGCATCAACGCATACCGCAAGGTTTTCGAAGACGGAAGCGCAATGCTGGTGATTGACCCTTCGAGTGAGTTCTTCCGGTTCCTCAAGGCGGAACAACCCTAACTAAACTCGCAGAACATGAATCTGACAATGGTCTTTTTAAGACCGCGCATCCGCACGCCTATTGTGTTTGAAGGCTTGGGTTTTGGCTAAGAACGTAGTCGTTGTAGGTATGGCGTGGGGTGACGAGGGCAAGGGCAAGATTGTCGACTTGCTTGCCGAGCAAGTAGCCGCAGTTGTGCGCTTTCAAGGAGGTCATAACGCCGGCCACACGATCATCGTCGAGAACGAAAAGCTCGTGCTACACCTCATCCCTTCGGGCATTCTTCACGAGCATGTCCAGTGCTATCTTGGAAACGGTGTTGTAGTTTCACCGCAGGCTCTATTGAGCGAAATCAAACGTCTCGAAGAGCACGGGATTAACGCCCGTGCACGACTTTGCATTAGCCACGCTTGCCCATTGATCCTATCGAGTCATGTCGCTTTGGATCAAGCACGCGAAATTGCAAGCGGAGAGCAAAAGATCGGTACGACGGGTCGTGGCATTGGACCTGCCTATGAAGACAAGATGGCGCGTCGTAGCATCAGGATCGGAGATTTGTATCAGTGGGACGACGCCAAGGCGCGGATATTGGCGTTGATCGAGTACCACAATTTCCTGCTGGAACAGTACTACAAAGTTGATCCAGTCGATCCGGAGGCAGAACTAGAGGTAGTCGCTCAATTCGCCGTAGATGTCAAGCCGCTGGTGAAGGACATATCATCTTCGTTACAGTGGCATCGTCAACGGGATGAGAACATACTGTTCGAAGGCGCACAAGGCGCGATGCTCGATATAGACCAAGGTACGTTCCCTTATGTCACATCTTCGAGCACTTCCGCTGCTGGTGCGTGCGTTGGCACGGGTTTCGGTCCCCGCTTCATTGACCATGTTGTAGGCGTTACGAAGGCTTATACAACACGGGTTGGCGCAGGTACTTTCCCGACCGAATTGCACGATGACATTGGTAAGCAACTCGCTGAACGGGGTGCGGAATTCGGCGCTACGACCGGGCGTCCACGACGGTGTGGATGGCTTGATGCCGTCGCGCTAAAACGTGCCGCCGAAATGAGCAGTATTTCGTCGCTGTGTCTGACCAAGCTCGATGTTTTGGATTCGATTGAAACCATTCGCATCTGTACGGACTATGAACTGCCTAACGGGCAACCTTTCCGTGGCGACTTTGGCGAACGTGGATTACGTGAAATCAAGCCAGTTTACACTGAGATGGATGGTTGGCTAGAGTCCACTGCGGATTGTGCGAACAGCGATGATCTGCCAGAGGAAGCAATAAAGTTTGTGCATCGCGTCGAAGATCTTTTGAACATGCCGGTGAGTATCGTGTCTACTGGCGCACAGCGGGAATCTACGATCATGCGCGACGACACGCTGTTCGCATAAATGAGCATCTCATTCCGTGTTAGAGAAGAAATTACTTGACATTTTGGTGTGTCCAGAGACGAAAGGTCCTTTGGTCTATAGATCCGATCTCAATGAGCTTTGGTCTGTTGAAGCGGGTTTGGCTTATGCAGTTAGAGATGACATTCCAGTGTTGATCGCTGCGGAAGCCCGTTCGCTAAGCGATGACGAAGTAAAGGAGCTTGACGAGTCGTGAACGAGCATCGACGCGACATTCTTGGCGGTGCATTACCGGATGTCGCCGGGCATGTTCACAACGAGCCTCAAGGAACGCTTGATTGGGTGGGTATGAGCGACATTGCGATGCCGATTCGCGTACTCGATGAGGATGCAGAGCAAGCCGCACAAGCCGCCATTCAAATGTACGTAAATCTTGGCGACTCGCACGCCAAGGGTATTCATATGTCCCGCCTCTACAGGACGATGGGGAACGCGCTCGGAGAAGCAGCGCTGTCGCCGAGTAGCCTGGCGGATCTGTTACATCAATTACGTACGACGCATCTAGAGATTTCGTCAAATGCGTTGATCGAATTTGCGTTTGAGCTGTTGCTTAACAAACCCGCGCTCGTGTCGGACAACAGCGGCTGGAATCGTTACCCGGTCAGATTGCGTGGCGAACTTCGCGACGGAACTATCAGAATTGAGCAGGAAGTAGTAGTTCACTATTCAAGTACATGTCCAGCGTCTGCTGCCTTGGCGCGAAGCGTCATCCAGGAGCAGTTCTCAGAGGATTTCGAGGAACAGGAAAACCTCGACCGCAACGCGGTGAAGACATGGTTAGGTTCGCAGCAGGGGATCGTTGCGACGCCCCATGGCCAGCGTAGCGCAGCTACCGTAAAAGTTCAGTTGCGCGACGATATAGCGTATTTCCCGGTTGCACGCTTGGTTCAGGATATCGAAGATGCTTTGGGTACGCCGGTACAAACGGCGGTCAAGCGCGAGGACGAACAGGAATTCGCTCGACGAAACGGGCAAAATCCAATGTTCTGTGAAGATTCAGCTCGTCGCATTAAGCAGCTGCTACTGAGCGAAGAAGATGTGACCGACTTCCTGGTCCACATTGAGCATTTTGAGAGTCTGCATGCCCATAACGCGGTAAGCATGGTCGCAAAAGGCGTGCCGAATGGTTTTCGTGCTACGCCGGGCTAAGACGGCCATCGGAACGCTTTCGAGCTATGGTGCCGAGAAGAGGACTTGAACCTCCACGGAGCTAGGCTCCACTAGCACCTGAAGCTAGCGCGTCTACCAATTTCGCCACCTCGGCAAGGGGCGGAATTATAGGTTTGACAAGGCTTTGAGCGCGTTTACCAATCACCACTCCCATTGGATTTTTCTTGTTGATTGTGACGAATGAACCTTGGTTGATTTGACCAAGCGAGACCGTTTTGTCGGCGAAGTAACACGTCGCGCGCGGCGCAAGGATTTAGTCGTCGTTCCGCTTGAGCAAGGTAAAGCACGTGAGATTTATGTCAATCCACGTGACGGGAAGGCGCAGGTCGGCGATATCGTCGTGGGTCACGTCTTAAGCGGCGTCGGCGCGAGATCTCGCGGTCGAATCGATCGAGTTTTTCAGGCTAACAACGTGACGGATCTTGCGATCGAAGTGGCGCTAACGCTTGAGGACGTACCTCAAGCATGGCCAAAAGCACTTAACCGCTTGGACGTGCCGAGTCAAGTTGATGAAAAGCTGGTTGAAGACCGCGTTGACCTCCGAGATCTACCTCTCGTTACGATCGACGGCGCCGATGCGCGTGACTTCGATGATGCAGTGTACTGCGAGCCAGAAGCGGATGGCTGGCGTTTGGTCGTGGCAATTGCAGACGTGGCGCACTATGTACCTCTCGGAAGCGATCTAGATGTCGAGGCTGTAAAACGTGGCACTTCCGTATACGTGCCGGGAAAGGTCGTACCGATGTTGCCGACCGCGTTGTCAAACGGAATCTGTTCGCTAAATCCTGATCATGACCGCTTGGTGCTGGTATGTGACATGCGGATAGGTATCAAAGGCGATGTGCTTCGGTCGACGTTCTACGAAGGCGCAATGCGGTCTCACGCTCGACTAACGTATCGCCAAGTGGCGGGGTTTCTACGGAGCGGCGAGTCGATGGCTGGCGGCAAAGACGTTCAAGCATCAATCCTGGCGTTTCATGACGCGTATCGCGCGTTGTCGAAAGCTGCTCAGACGCGCGGCTCGTTGGATTTCAATACGGTGGAAACGATCATCGATATCGAGCGCGGCAAACCTCAGCGCGTACGGCCTATCGTGCGGAATAACGCACATCGCATGATTGAAGTTGCGATGATCGCAGCCAATGTTGAGGCGGCTAAGTTTCTTGAACGCCAAAAAGTGTTCCCGCTATATCGTGCCCATGAGCCGCCTGACGCTTGGAACATGCGGACGGTATTGACCAGATTAGCGAACCAAGGCGTTTCCGTCCCCTCCCACATCGAGAAGTCGTCGCAGCTTCAACGCGTGTTGAAGGACCTTCGAAAGGTCTGCAAACCATCCCACCTATGGGAGATCATGCTTCTCTCTGCCATGGAGCAGGCGCATTACACACCGCGTAAGTTGGGCCATTTTGGGTTGGCGCTGGACTCCTATGCACACTTTACGTCGCCGATTCGTCGGTATCCTGACTTGGTGATGCATCGGTTGATCAAACGAGTTCTCGGAGTTCTCGAGTTACCTGCGATGACATTGAACGAACTTGATGAATTAGGCGTTCAGACTTCATCGTGCGAACGTCGAGCGATCAACGTTGAGCGTCGAGTTGATGGGTGGCTAAAGGCTTCGCTACTTAAGTCGAAAGTAGGCGACGTATTCACGGGTATTGTGGCCGGCGTGAGGGACTTTGGGCTCTTCGTGGAGCTGGATGGATACTACATTTCAGGTCTACTGCATGTCAGCAACCTTCCAAGCGATTACTACTCGTTCTTCGGTGGCGAATTACGAGGCGAAGCTAACGGACGGGTATTCCGCATCGGAGATCGCGTTCAGACGCGCCTGACAGATGTGCAAGCACCAGCGGCCAAATTGAGTCTCGAGTTAGCCTAGGAGGAAGGATTGAGATGACGATTGTGGCTGGCATTCATGCTGTCGCGGAGTTCCTGCGCGCGACTCCGGAGCGCGTATTGCGACTCTCTGTGCAACGGGACCGGCGTGATGAGGCACTTGCGTCCCTGATACGCGAGGCTCGTGCGCAAGACATACAGGTGTCCCAAGTCAGTCGCGACGCGTTGAACAGAATCAGCGAGGGAACCGTTCATCAGGGAGTCGCGGCTCACTGCCAGGAGTTTCAGACTCAATCGGAAAGTGAGTTCGAGACGTTCTTTGAATCGCTGACTGATCCGTTGCTGCTTGCAATTGAGGGAGTACAAGACCCACGTAATCTGGGCGCATGCCTCCGCAGCGCTGCAGGTGCAGGTGTCGACGCGGTGCTCTTGCCTCGCAATCGATCCGCGCCTCTTTCCAGCGCAGCGTTCAAGAGCGCGAGTGGCGCACTTTCATCGCTGTTTGTCGTGGGGGTGGGGAACTTGGCAAGGCGAATTGAGTGGCTGCAGGATCAAGGCGTTTGGGTAGTAGGCACTGACGATCAAGCGGAAAAGCAATACACCGATTACGAGTATGGGGCTTCCACGCTTGTCGTTGTTGGCAGCGAAGACGCGGGATTACGCGAGTTGACCAAAGACCGCTGTGACGCCCTTGTATCGATCCCAATGGCGGGAAGCGTGCCGAGTCTCAATGTTTCAGTCGCGACCGGTGTCGTGCTTTATGAGTGCGTACGACAACGTGCCCTGCGGGATACAACCGAATAGTCGCTAAAATTCCACAGCCACCTCCGATGGTGGTTATTCACTCCTTGCTTCACGTCCACGCGTGGCGGAAGCTTCAACCGTAAGGGGCAGTCCATGCGACATTACGAAATCGTGCTGATGGTCCATCCGGACCAATCAGAGCAGGTTGACGGTATGGTCAACCGATATCGCGCTTCAATCGAGCGCGACGGCGGCAAAGTTCATCGATTCGAAGATTGGGGACGTCGCCAACTCGCATATCCCATTGCGAAAGTTCATAAAGCCCACTACGCCCTCCTCAACATAGAGGTCTCGCAAGAGGCACTTCTGGAGCTCGAAAGTGCGTTTCGCTTCAATGATGCGATCCTTCGGAACATGATCTTGGTGCGTAAAGGCCCAGAAACCGAGGAGTCGAAGATCTATCAGGACACGAAGGCACAACAGGTAGCTGAGAAGGAGCGCGAACGACGTCGTGAAGAAGAGCTGCTCAGCCGACAGCGTGAACGCGAGGAAGCTGCACGGGCTAGTGCAGAGGATAACGGTGAAGCCGAGGACGAAGTCGAGACTGTAGAAGCTTCGGGGAGTGAACCCGAGACTGCTAAAGCCGCAGAGACTAAGCCCGAGGTTGCTGAAGCCGCAGAGACCGAACCCGAGGCTACTGGAGCCGCGGAGTCTGAACCTGAGGCCGCTGAAGCCGCAGAGACTGAACCTGAGGCTACTGGAGCCGCGGAGTCTGAACCCGAGGCCGCTGAAGCCGCAGTGACAGAACCCGAGACCGTTGAAGCTGCAGCGACCGAACCCGAGACCGACGCTGACGACGCTCCAGCTACAGCCGAGACCGCAGAAGTCGAAACTAGTGCTAAGGAGAAGGAATAGGCATGGCGCGGAATGACCGAAGAAAGCGAGTATGTCGATTTACCCAAGCGGGCGTAAAAGAGATCGACTACAAAGACCTTGAGACGCTCGAGGATTTCATCACGGAAACAGGCAAAATCGTGCCAGCGCGCATTACTGGAACCAGCGCTCGTTATCAACGACAACTGACACGTGCAATCAAACGCGCAAGGTATCTCTCGTTGTTACCTTATACGGACAAACACGAATAGCTATGAAAGTACTCTTACTTGATCGGATCGCAAATCTTGGCGATCTCGGCGAGGAAGTCTCGGTTAAGAACGGCTTCGCGCGCAACTATCTACTGCCGCAAAAACTCGCGCTACGCTCGACTGATGAGAATCGGCAGCGATTTGAGCAGATGCGCGAAGAGCTGCAACAGCGGGTGATCGAACGACTTGAAGGGGCAGAGCGGCGCGCCGCCCAGCTGGACGACAAGACGTTGACGATTCTCATGCGCGTTGCAGAAGGTGGACGCTTATATGGTTCTGTCGGACCAGTGGAAGTCAGCACCGAACTCGCAAAGCAGGGGATCGAGATTCATAAAAGCGAGGTTCGAATGCCGCATGGCGTGATACGCGAAGTTGGCGAATATGAGGTGCAGATTCACATCCACGCCGAAGTCATTCGCACGATCACGGTTTTCGTACAGCCGGAATAGTCTTAGCCGCGACTAGTGAGTCGCGGCGCATCACTACACACACGAACGTCGCTGTTGGCGGCTCACCGTTCCGATAGTCTTCATTCACGTGTATCCCAATCAGCAAGTTTTCCAACTAGTTTCCCCGACTGGCTTTGTGGACAAGTGATTTTTTCAAGAAATACCGCTAAAAATCATGCTTCCGTGCGTGAATTTAGCGAGTTGTTATTAAGATAAGCAATCGTACTACTAGCGTATATAGGCTCGTCTTCCGATGGCCGAAAGTGAATTTGACGCACCCGACGCGCCACCACTTACTGACTCAATAGTTGAACGCTTACCGTTCAACCAAATCGCTGAAAACTCATTACTCATCGCGTTATTTGAAAGCGAAAACGCCTGGGACGAATATGGCATTCTGATCAAACCTGATTGGTTTATGGATCGAAACCATCGCGTCGTGTTTGAAGAAATGCAGAAGACCGCAAATAAAGGCGAGCGGCTTTCACCTCTCACAGTCGCGGCGCGCATTCGTGATCGATTTTCGGATGGTAACCATCCTGCAATCGAAGTTGTGATCGGGATGCATGACGCGGTTCGCGTGGGCGACACGCGAGTCTTCATGCAACGAGTCCAGAACGACTATGTGCGGCGAAATCTCATAGGGGTTTTAAAAACTGCCACGAGTGAGGCATATGAGGCTACTAGCGATGACATCGATGATTTAATCGAGGGAATCCATGGGCGAATCGACCAGACCTCGGACGAGCGACTCACGGACGACGATATCGTAAAGTCCAGTGCACCGGCATTGATGGCGCCAGTACAAGAAGAGTTAGATTACATCCGTGATCATGGCCAACCTAGAAAGTACCTCAATACTGGATATGGTCGACTGAATGATTTGAGTTGGGGTGGATTTCGACCTGGGCATTTAATGGTGCTCGCTGGTCGACCGGGTATGGGTAAGACCTCATTTGCATTGAATCTCTGCGAGAATGTTTTTCGGCAGAACGAAGGCGATGTGACCGTGTTGTTTTTCACACTTGAGCAACGCACTGAAGAAATCATGCTAAAGATGCTGTCGGCGATTTCTCAAGTACCGTTTGGCAAGTTGAAAACTACCCGTTTAAATGAAAAGGAGCAGAAAGCGGTCAAGGACGCAACCGAAAGTATCGAGGAGTACCTATCACACTTCATCGTTGTGAATCCAGACGGTCTCACGATTAATCGGATGATTCATGCGGTTAAGCAGGTCAAACGAGCTCGAGGGCGCCTCGACTTGGTATGCGTGGACTACGTTGGACTTATGCAACCCAATGAAGGTCGTCAACTAAGCAGTCGCACGCTCGAGATTGCCGAGATCACACGCGGATTGAAGAATCTGGCGAACCAGGAGGAAGTTCCTATCCTTGCTCTCGCCCAATTGAATCGAAACGCAGACTCGCGTACGGACCAGCGACCGCGACTCTCCGATTTACGTGATAGTGGATCGATTGAGCAAGACGCGGATATGGTTCTGATGTTGCATCATGATGAGTCGGAATCCGAAAAGATAGGTTTCAAACAGGTGAACCTAATGGTGACGAAGAATCGGCATGGTCCGCTTGGCATTATTAATCTCAGATTTGAAGATCAAATCACAGTCTTTGAAGAGATTCATCCTGACGACGGCCCGGAACCGCCATCTGATTTTTAGACATCGTGGCTAAGCGCAGTACCGCAGTCTTTGTTTGTTCGGACTGCGGCGGCGAGCACCCGAAGTGGCAGGGTCAATGCTCCGACTGCGGCGCATGGAATACTCTCACGCGATTCTCGCTCGGAGTTGCTGCTTCCCGATCGGCTTCATATACGGATTCAGTTGCTGAGATTCAGCGTATTGACGAAGTTGAGATTGAAGTCGGCGATCGAATTTCCTCTGGCTATAGCGAACTAGATCGAGTACTGGGCGGAGGTCTTGTATCGGGGTCAGTGATCTTGATTGGTGGCGATCCTGGGGCTGGGAAGTCCACACTGCTGCTACAGGTTCTTGCCCACCTGTCGAAATCGATGCAATGTCTGTATGTGAGTGGCGAAGAATCTTTACGCCAGATTGCAGCTCGGTCGAAACGGCTCAAGCTTCAGCCAGACCAATTGGACTTGGCATCTATGACATCCGTTGAGCAGGTCGGCGTAGTCGTCGAGCGTGACCGTCCTGCAGTGGTTGTTATTGACTCGATTCAAGTGATGCAAACTGAATTCGCAGAAAGTATGGCGGGTACAGTAACTCAAGTACGTGAGTCGGCCGCGCGCCTTACACAACTTGCTAAACGTAGCAACACAGTCTTCATTCTCGTCGGGCATGTAACCAAAGAAGGGAACCTCGCGGGACCTAAAGTGCTAGAACACATCATCGACTGCATGGTCATGCTGGATGCGCCGTCGGGAAGTCGTTATCGCACCTTGCGTAGTACTAAGAACAGATTTGGCGCAGTCAATGAACTTGGTGTATTCGCGATGACGGACAGCGGTTTGCGCGAAGTCCGAAATCCCTCGGCGATCTTTTTGGAACGATCTGCCGAAGTCGGACCTGGAAGTGTCGTTTCAGTGATATGGGAAGGCACGCGACCCCTGTTGGTGGAGATTCAAGCGCTCGTCGACGACGTCCAAGGCGGATATCCCCGACGAGTTGCGGTCGGGCTCGACGCGCAACGATTGTCGATGCACCTGGCGATCATGCATCGACACGGCGGTTTGTCGCTCTCGAACGACGATGTGTTTGTGAACGTCACTGGCGGTGTTAAGGTAATCGAGACCGCGACGGATCTTGCGTCGATGTTGGCGGTATATTCGAGTCTGCGCAACATCACGCTTGCAGCAGAGCTCATCGTCTTTGGTGAGCTCGGTTTGACTGGCGAAATTCGACCTGTGCCAAACGGCCAGGAGAGGTTGCGAGAAGCAGTCAAACATGGATTCACACATGCGATCATCCCTTACGCGAATCGACCTTCGAAACCCATTGAAGGTATGACGACGTATCCGGTTAAGACTTTGCAGTCTGCGCTCGATGCCGTGAACTCTGCGACATAACGGTCCAAAATAAAATTCGCGCTGCGCATCCTCGCGACTCCTCATGCTTGATAAAGCCCAATCGCTGTCTTGCTTCGACAGCGACGTTTGGCAAGCCATCAGCCTCGAAAATCGCCGCCAAGAAGAGCACATCGAGCTAATCGCTTCTGAAAATTACGCTAGTCCACGCGTGCTGGAAGCTCAGGGCTGTGTGATGACGAACAAGTACGCCGAAGGTTACCCAGGAAGGCGCTACTACGGCGGGTGCGAACATGTTGACGAGATCGAAAGACTCGCCATCGAGCGGGCGAAAGCACTGTTCGGCGCTGACTACGCCAACGTGCAACCACATTCAGGTTCGCAGGCGAACGCAGCTGCGTATATGGCGCTCATGAATGCTGGTGATACCTTATTGGGGATGAGTTTGTCGGATGGCGGCCATTTGACGCACGGGTCGCCCGTGAATTTCACCGGCAAGCTCTACAACGCGGTCCAATATGGCGTGAATCCTGACTCTGGACTGCTAGACTATGAACGTTTACGTGCGATGGCGCGCGAACATAAGCCTACGCTAATCGTAGCGGGATTCTCCGCCTATAGCCGTGTGCTGGATTGGGCTCGCTTTCGTGCGATTGCGGACGATGTGGGTGCTTATCTAGTCGTAGATATGGCGCACGTTGCAGGTTTAGTTGCGACCGGCCTGTACCCGAACCCAGTGCCGTACGCTGATGTCACGACGTCAACCACGCATAAAACACTAGCTGGACCGCGTGGCGGTCTCATCTTGGCGCGCAGAAACAAGGAAGTCGAAAAGAAACTCAATTCGGCGCTGTTTCCTGGATTGCAGGGCGGCCCATTGATGCACGTGATCGCGGCTAAGGCGATTTGCTTCAAAGAAGCGATGAGCGAAGAATTTCGCAAGTACCAGCATAGGGTGCTGAGTAACGCACGCACGATGGTATCGGTATTTCAGGCGCGCAGCTACAAAGTGGTCTCTGATGGGACCGATAACCATTTGTTTTTGTTGGACCTCGTTGACAAGGGTGTCACTGGCAAAGCTGCTGATGAAGCGTTGGGGCGCGCCAATATCACTGTAAACAGGAATACAGTTCCCAATGATCCGAGGTCGCCGTTTGTGACGAGCGGCTTGCGCATTGGTACTGCAGCCGTGACGCGTCGAGGGTTTGAAGAGGCTGAATGCGAGTCGTTAGCAACGTGGATGTGTGACATCCTCGACGATATCTCGAACGACAACATGGTCGCTTCGATTCGCCTTAAAGCGCTGGAACTTTGCAGTAGATTTCCAGTCTACGCTTGACTCATCAACCCACAGCGGACCGCCTCTATATGGGCGCGGCGCTAAAACTGGCGGAGAGAGGACTATTCACCGTAACACGAGGTAATCCTCGAGTCGGCTGTCTGCTCGTCAAAGACCATCGTGTGGTAGGCCGTGGCTGGCATGAGACAGACGGCGAAGCACATGCCGAGGTGAGTGCACTGGAAAATGCAGGAGATGCTGCTGAAGGTGCCACGGCTTACGTCACGTTAGAGCCATGTTGTTTTGAGGGTCGCACGGCTGCGTGCACGGATGTACTCGCCGAATCGGGCGTAAAACGCGTTGTCATCGGGGCTCGAGACTACCATCCGAAGGTCCAAGGGAAAGGGATTCAACGCCTGAGAACGCTCGGCTTAGAAGTCAAAGTTATGGGGTTGCCCGTGCCAGGAGAGCTAAATCCAGGTACGTATACACGGCATCGCCGCAAACGGCCGTACGTCCGAATAAAGACTGCGTTATCGTTCGACGGTCGAACGGCGCTAGCGACCGGCGCAAGCAAGTGGATCACGAGTGAGGAAGCTCGGGAGGATGCACAATATTGGCGAGCGCGTAGCGGCGCCATCGTTACGGGCATTGGTACGGTGCTAGCGGATGATCCCCGTATGACGGTGCGTTCTCCGGAGTACCAAGGCTGTGCACCGTGGCGGGTAGTGCTAGACAGCCAGGGACGCTTTCCCGCAGACGCTGCGATGCTCAATGACAACGCACGCGTTGTAGTGGTTTGCGGTCGCGATGCGCATGGCGCAGTGCTTCCTGAGACGGTAGATGCTTGGCACGAAGTCACGCCTCGTGTTGAAGTCAAATCAGTTCTGAACAGACTCGCATCGGAAGGGGTGAATGAAGTACTCGTTGAGGCTGGAAGTGAGCTCGTTGGTAGTTTCGTTGAAAGCCAGAATTGGGACGAGATGATCGCGTACGTTGCGCCGAAATTCATGGGCTCTGACGCGCGCCCGGTGGCCGAGATAAAAGTTGGTGAGATGGCGGCTACGATTCGTGCAGCGATCGTATCAACGACGCAGGTTGGCCCGGATCTTAGGGTCGTCTTACGCCGTGATGAACGAGGTAGTCAGAACCAATGAGCGGTCGCAATCGAAATACTCGCGTGGCACTGTTGCAGGCGCTCCTCCCCGTGAGTTTGAGTCCCGACGAGTTTGATCTTGACGCAACGAAAACTTGGCTGCGAGAAGCCGGTTTCTTGAAGTCTATCGATAAAAAGAGATTCACTCTCTGGCTCCCAGATATTTCAAGTCGACTGCAGGAACTCGATACGGCGTTTGAAACCTACTTACGGGATCGTTCGTTGGAGGAGTTAGGACACGCGGAACTCACCATCTTGCGAATTGCCACGTACGAGTTAACGTATGCGAACGTGCCTCATCCTGTGACGATCAATGAGTGGGTCGAGATCGCGAAGGAGTTCGGTGCCGTGAACAGCTATCGTTTTATCAACGGCGTACTCGACAAACTCGCGATCGCTTTGCGTCAAGCTTCGGAATGTCATGAATGAGTTTGAGCTTATCGATCAGCTCATTCAGGACTTCGGAGATCTGACTAGAGCCGACTTCATCGCGACAGGAGCTGGTGACGATGCGGCGGTTCTTACGTTGCCTAGTGACCAACAGCTTGTGGTCAGCACGGATACGCTTGTATCCGACGTGCATTTTCCGGGTGACGCACGCGGTGACCTCGTAGGGTATCGGTCCGTGGCGATCAACGTGTCCGATCTCGCGGCGATGGGTGCGACGCCGTTAGGCATGACCATCGCGTTGACCGTTGAATCGCTTGACGTCGATTGGATCACTCAACTCGCATACGGGATCAGCGTTGCAGCCAGAGAATTCAATGTAAAGATTCTCGGTGGTAATCTCGCCCGAGGACCACGAAATATCAACGTCACCATACATGGTGGGGTGCCTAACGGCGAAGCCTTTTTGCGTTCGAATGCGGCGATAGGAGACGACATTTGGGTGACCGGTACGCTCGGTGCGACGACGTCTTACCTCAAGAATGGTTCGAACCCTGACGATGCGCTTGAGAATTTGTTAGCGCAGCGTGGTACGAACCCAAGCGCACGATACTTCCTGCCTCATCCGCGCGTGGAATTTGCGGCACAGATCCGACAATTCGCACGTGGTGCGATTGACATCAGTGATGGGCTATCGTCCGAGCTTGAGCACTTGACTCAGGCAAGTGGGTGCGGAGCATCTATATGCCTGGACCGAGTACCGGTTTGGGAAGGTCAGGACATATTGGACGTTATAGGTCCTGACGACAGCTACGAGCTGCTATTTACCGCAGATCGAAGCAATCGTTCCCATGTTCTAGAGATCGGATTTACGACCCACACTCCCGTCGTCATATTAGGTGAAGTGATTGCAAAACGGGGTGTGAGCTATACCTACGATGGCGGGCACGTGAGTCCTCGCGGTGGATTCGATCACTTCGAATAACGACGAGCGAGAATAGACGATGGCCTCCAAACTGACGTGGCGATCGTTACGCGATATTCGTGTGATTTTCAGCACTACGTTTGGTATCGGATTGGTCAGATATGCACCTGGTACCGTCGCTTCGCTAGTCGCCGTCTTGGTTTGGTGGATTTGGCTTAGCGAGCTTCGTGGTTTCTATCAAGCCGGGATCATCATCATGGTTGCAGCGCTTGCGCTTTATTGCGTGGCAGCCACTATGCACAAACAAGGGGTTGGGGACGATGGCGCGATCACAATCGACGAGGTGTTAGGACAATGGGTCGCGTTGATCGCGATCCCCAAGACCTTGTGGTTTGCACTAGCCGCATTTGTCGCGTTTCGCGCTCTGGACATCCTTAAACCGGACCCAGTGGGTTGGGCTGAAAGGAAATTCGGCGGCGCGGTCGGCGTCATTCTGGATGACATCGTCGCGGGTGCGCTTGTCGTAGCGGTTTTGCACATGTTGATTTTCTGGTTCGGACTCGGAGTCTGATCCTCAATCAAAGATCACCGCACTTTCACTTAGGGCTCAAGCTGCCTTTGCGTAGTCGCAGGCGAGGGCTAACGCTTGCCTCTTGCGCTTTTCTCCTCTCCCGTACCAGGCAGAATGCAGTCTGGTTTCAGGCGTCTTACCCAGTTCGTGGTCCGTTAGATACGTGACTGCATTAAGCGCATTCCACCATGTCTCAGGTGCGTAATGAGCACCTGGTTGTCTCTCAACGATTCGCAGTGCGCGCTGAGCATTGGCTGACTGTCTACCGAAGTCCGGCGATCTTGTATGCATGTTGGGTACGTAGGGAAAGCACGTCACAAAGTACCGTTGCAGTGACTGGTGATCGTAACGTCTATTGGCGAGAAAACGCGCGGTCTCGCCGTACTCACTGAACATTTTGAGAAACGATTCGAATACCGACCGTGCTTTGGGAACATCAAATGCGTGACGGTGGTTGTACCTCACCATGGCTTCGCTTGCGGTGCTGAGAGCGAGCGAGAGCGTGTTCATGCAGACGACACGGATAGGTGTTAAACGAATATCCACGGCGTGCCCGTATTGGTGTGGGTTCGTGAACAGCAAGTAGCCGTCAGTCTGGTCCGCGGTTTCCGCTCCTATATGGAACTCCCGGTTCATCTTTGCGAGGACGAACACGATCTTACCGTCGCGCAACGAACCTGCTACTTCCATTGACATGTGGTTGTGCGCGACGAATCGCTCAAAGAACTCAAAAGCCTGGTGGTTCTGAACCGGTTCCCAATTGCGCGATTTGACAATGTCAAGCATGCTGCCATCTGACGTACGCACTAATGCAAACTGATCGGAATCGTGTTTCCCCCCGTCGAATTCGTACCGTAGGGGAACTTTCTCCACCAACCAGTCCAGTCCCGCCTCTTGTTGCATAGCGCTTGGACTTAGATCGTGGCGCACTTCCTTACCTAAGTTGTGCCACGGCGCTTCGCCGGACCACGCGATTGTTTCAACTGCTGCTGGCATCTCTTATTTCCGTAAACTCCTATTAGCTTGTGTAATTATAGAAACTATAGTAAGTAATACTATATATTTCACACTCTTAGCGTGCCGTTAGTACAGGTGTGATATTCGATAGTCAAAATAGTGCGCCGTACTGATTGAAAGCCAAGGGATCTAACGCAAAGATGAGATTTATGAAATCACGTATAGCTCGTTGTATTTACCTTCTTGCGTTTCTAGCTTTGTCAATGCCATTGCAAGCGGAAATTGCCGTTGGTACGGTATTTGTCGATAACAATGGCAATGGCGTGCGAGATAGTGGCGAAGATCCTCTTGCGGGCGTACGGGTCTCGAATGGACTAGAGATTGCGGTAACCGACGAGCAGGGACGTTACGAGTTGCCAGTTGAAGGCAACGTCGTTATCTTCGTCGTTAAGCCTGCAGGTTTCTCCTTGCCGGTAGATGAGGACCAGTTACCTCAGTTCTACTACGTACATCGACCTGAAGGGTCACCGGCTCACTTCCGTTATCCAGGCGTAGCACCAACCGGGCCGCTTCCAGACTCTATCGATTTCCCGCTCTTGTCCCAGGAAGAGCCAAATCAGTTCGACGTTCTCTTGTTCGCTGATCCGCAACCACAAACGGAAGTGGAGCTTTCCTATATTCGCGACGATGTAGTGGCGGAACTCATCGGGAGTGACGCACGATTTGGGATGACGATGGGTGACATCATGTTTGATGACCTGTCGTTCTTTACTCGATACAACCGCATTGTCGGGCAAATTGGTGTGCCTTGGTACAACGTCCCAGGCAACCACGAACTGAATTTCGACGCGTCTTCAGATGCTGACTCGTTAGAAACCTTCACCCGTTTTTATGGGCCAACTTACTACTCGTTTGAGTACGCAAATGTCGTATTTATCGTGCTAGACAACGTGCTTTATGGTGGGAGCGTTCCGCCAACTGTTGAGAATCCAACAGGTCGCGGAGGCTACCTTGGACGCCTTGATGATCGACAGATGGGGTGGTTGGTGAATGAGATTAGTCATATCCCGCCGTCTAAGCTGGTATTTTTGGGTATGCATATTCCACTCATGGGGAATGCCGGTCCCGCAGATCGTGTCCATACAGAAAACGGCGGGGAAATCCTGGGTTTGCTGGCGGACTATCCACACGTCTACTCAGTCGCTGGACATACACACACAGCGGAACACATGTATCTCGACGAGTCGGGTGCGTCGAGTGAGAACGGCCGATTCCACCACCATATCTTGTCAACCGTTTCGGGCAGTTGGTGGAGTGGACCTTTCGATGAACGGGGAATTCCAGTAGCGCTACAAAGCGACGGCACGCCCAATGGATACAACATTCTCACAGTTGACAACGTATCTCCAACTGTACGGTTCAAGGCTGCAGGGTTTGACCCGGACTATCAGATGCGGATTTTGTTTGATCACGCATTTCACTCTGACAACCCGAATGGTTTAAGGGACTTTAGGCACGGCGAGTTGTTTGACAGCCGCATGACAGAATCTCAGACAGCCAGTACGTTCCTGTATGTCAATCTGTTTGACGGTGGTCCTAAATCGACCGTTTCCTATCGTTTAGACGAGGGTGAATTCGTAGAAATGTCTCGCGTGCAAGCACCGTCCCCAGCGTTTCTCGAGTTAATGAATCGCAACCCCGACAGTGTGAAGTCTTGGGTCCAACCTTACCCCTCGACCCACTTATGGTCAACGCGATTACCACCATTGAAAGCTGGTGCCTATACGCTTGAGGCGCGTGCGGTCGATGAGTTCGGGCGCGAGCACATCGCGCACCGAGTGCTTGAAGTCACAAGTGATTGACAGTTCGTCGGCGTGGAGAGAAACGATCTGACATAGTTGAAACTCAATCTGCGTTAGAAATCTCGCAAAGGTACTGAATTAGCACGGCACTCAGTTCGTGTTCTTCGATCTTGGAGCCGTCACTCGCGATCCACGGGAAATCGCTTGTGGAAAAAGCTGAAACTTCACTGCTGTCAAATTCGAAGTCGTAGTTCGTTCTACGTCTTCGATTGCAACCTGAATGTTCGTGGACGAAGTATCCCCAAACCTTCGACACAGAGCTGCATTCGGCATTTCTAGGATACCGAGACACCACGATATCCTGTTGAGTCAACCAAGCCTCGTAAATGAAATCCTCAACATGGACGATCACATCGGGTTTAAAAGGGTCCTTAATACCTAACTCAAACGCGGGAAATACGCCAGCGCGAATAAACACGCCCGAACTTGCGGGATTTACCTCAAGGCACTGGGAGAGTTTCAGGGCTACGGCGTGTGGTAGATCAGGCTCTTCATCCGCGTAACCTTTCATATCGCTGACCTCGAGCTTCCGAGCGTAGTCTAGCTCCCCGCAAGTTTTACGCTCGTTGCGCAATTCAAGTAGGTACATTGGCCTATCCAAAAAAAAACGAGCCAAAACGTCGATCGTTGCTTTACTAAATCATTGAAATACTGTTTTGCACTCCCTTTTCTTTTGTTTACGCAAAGCTGCAACTTTTGACCCACATTCAGGAGTGCCTGTTGGGATACTAGCTTCTCGACACGCCAATCCATCCCGAGATCGAATACCTCTGGGTCACAAACTGGTTTGAGTAGCTTCTGCTGTGTCTTAACCAACTTTTCGTACTTACGGAATCGTCTCGCTCCGCGGACGCTTTGAGAGAGATCCTTGTCGTGAGAGAGTCGTTTGATGAATGTAGTTGCCTTTCTTGCGAGACTTTGATATTCGAAGGGGATCGGTCCAGGGTTTTCCCTGACGAATGAGATCACACGTAGCGCCCGTCGAATGTACCTGAACAGCAGTTTGACTTCGTCGATCACCGAGTCCTTCAGATGTTGATCAAACAGACCATTTCGAGCGCTGATCGTGATTACGTTTTCAATCAATCTATTTGGTGGTTTTTGGAATTGCCCGATTTGAAGCCACCGGTTCTCTAAAAGTCGTACTTCGTGATTGCAGATCTCTCGAAGCTCCTCGCAAATACTGCTGGTCGCTCGGTCCACGTGAGCGTCCGAATGAGTTTGCTGTACTTCCGTTTCCGAGTGTGTCAGGTTCGTCGGCATGGATGCACTCCCTCGAATCGTCGTCGCAAATTGATTTGTTGCATGGACTGGATCAATCTCTTCGTCGTCCTCGTAATTGTCAAACCTTGCGCGTCATTTTGTGTCGCATCAGGAAGTTTCAACCAGTCGAAAAACGAGAGCGCTGCACTCAAGTAACGCTGCCACATCTGAATTGCCACGTCGGTTCGATCTAAGTGTTCATTTAATAATTAATACGGCAAATCAACTTCGAATTTACTAGGATTTCAATCGAAACGGACTGACCCACCTTACGGGTCGGGGGATTTGACTCCAGCTTGCAGCCCCGGCATGCGCCAATTTGCTAAAGAGGAATCGACATGCAAATGCATCTCGCTCACGCGTCGAATCAGTCGGCGACGATAACATCCACGCGCAATCTAAATCCTCACGTACCGTCGTCTGGCTCTTCGGGCGAGGATCTTAATTCCGAGCTCCCGACCGACGCCGGCTCAGTTAAAGTGCGTCCTGATCGTTCCATCCTTGCCGAGATTGGTGTACTAGGATGCGATCGCATCGAACCACTCATCATCGCGTCGTTAGTAACAGAAGATCCGTTACTGTTAATCGGACCGCACGGGACGGGTAAGAGTCTACTGCTTAACCGTATCTCTGCGGCATTAGGTATTGAGTGGCGTCACTACAACGCCAGCATTCTGAATTTTGATGACTTGATCGGGTTTCCTGCGCCGAGAGAAGACGGAACGCTGGAATACATCAAGACGGAGAACTCGATCTGGGGTGCGAACGCGGTGTTCTTTGACGAGATTAGTCGCTGTCGGCCCGATATTCAGAACAAGATGTTTCCAATCGTGCACGAACGACGCGTGCAAGGGATTGAGCTAGAAGATCTTCGTTATCGATGGGCAGCGATGAATCCGCCGCTCGACGAATCGGATGACGGAGATTACCTTGGTTCAGAACAACTCGACGTCGCGTTCGCGGATCGTTTTACCTTCGTGATCGAAATGCCCTCTTGGAACGAGTTTTCGAAAGATGAGAAGAAAGCGGTCGTTCAAATGGACCCGACGAGAGGAACTGGGCCGTCTTCAAGACTTAGAAACACGTTGCGGCTTGCGCGTGAAGTGTTCCCACATTACAAAACGAGTCACGGCGAGCAAGTTTCCGAGTATGTACTCACGGTATCCAATCTCCTAAGTGAGGCGGGTATCCAATTGAGCCCACGTCGTTCGAACATGCTTTTTCGCTCGATTCTTGCTGTGTATGCGACATCGATTCCCCTTGATCTCGACATGAATTTGGGCGATTTAACTTATCTCGTACTCAAAAACTCGTTGCCTATGCGTTGCACCGGACAGGAGGTAAGAGACGTCCAATTGCTTGCTGCGCATCGAAGTGCATGGACATTAATCGAGGTGCCGAAACAGAGCTCCCTTCGAGCGATCTTGGAGACCAAGGATCCCGTGGCGCGTTTGAAACTCGTGATTACAGCCAAGGATTTGAGCAAGACCGAGCGATCAACAGCGGTATCGGAGATATACGCACGCGCGACTCCAGGTAGTCGCGCAGCGATAGTAGCGTACATGTTTGAGTTCGGTTTTATTGGAAGGCTCAATGCTGCCGTTGCGGAAGAACTGGGATCTCAATACCAAAAGATGGTTGAACCCATTGATTTCACCGAGTCGGTGCACGCGGGGTCAATGCGTTACTTCGTCTGGCAAGTAGTTGAGGATGTGATAAGCAAACTGGATACGAACGATCGAAAGTCCAGTTGCTTCGCCAACTACGCTGCTCATCTATTCGCTACAGAGGAATTGAATACGGATACAGATGTTCAACGACTCTATCACGATTGGTCTAAGACGTCCGAATCGTTGTGGGGTAATCCGATATGAAAGAGCCTGGTCAATTACTGCACAACATGTCTGCGCCACCAAGGTCAGTAATTACCTTCAAGGGTACTAAGCCTTGGTCACGCCGTAGTTGGCGAAGTCGGTCAGGTCAAAACCCACTGATCATTGCGTTCAAATTAAGTCAACCGGCTCGCTTTCTCACACCTGAGCACGTCTTAACGCAATTAGGTTATCCACACACTTCGAACGCGAAATCGACTCTCACTCGATTGATCGACAAACGTGCCAATGAACTGTCGATCCCGGACGGGTGTGCGGTGATCGAATGTAGACCAGGTCATACTCAAAAGTGGAAGGACGAGCTTGCACAGTTGGCGGTGATATGTAAGTCGTCGTCTTCCGTTTGGCTCCGTTCGAAGACGACTAACTTGAGTTCGCTCAATGATCGCCAGTCGATTTCGTTGTTTCTTCCGTGCGGTTTAAGCGAGTAGTGTGATCGTGAACGATTTAGAAGAACGACTACTGGAATGTTTTCCGAGTGGTAACTACGCATTGCTCGCCTTCTTGCGCCTCGCTGACGTCGTTGAAACGGATCAAATTCCAACGGCGGCGATGGAATGTAGGGTGCAACCACGGCTCTTAATAAATCCTCAGTTCGTGAATACCTACGCAGATACGCCTGAAAAACTGCTCATGCTCGTGATGCACGAACTCCATCACGTTTTGTTGGGACACACAACGCTATTTCCCACCGCGACGCTCGCTCAGAACTTCGTTTTTGACTGCGTCATCAATGCTCTCCTGTCACGGATGTTCCCGACCTCAAGCTATACGTCGTTTTTTACCGATTTGTATTCTGATTCGAAGTTTCCGGAGTGCTTTCTGCGTCCACCTATCGATTGGGATGGCAAACGAGTAGCGTCCGTGCCGAAGGGGATTACGCAGAGAGAGGGTACACAAAAGTCGACCCTTGCGGAACTCTACGTCGGTTTGTACTCGGAAACTGGTGTGTCGTATCACGAAATCTATCGACTCATGTCAAAGTGCCTGGATTCCTGCGAGCTTGGCATTCCATTACTCGGCGGGCACGCGCCACTATCTGGCGGGCACCCGACGGGACTCGAGGAGGGACAGTTTGACGGCATCATTGACACCACAAAACCGAACCTACCACACGATTCCCCGGTGTTGTTCGACATCGTACGCGAGATTGTCGAGAAATGGCCACAGCCACCAGATCCCATTGAAGGACGATCACTTAGCGACATTCTGCAAGAAGCTGAAGTTAGACCAACCAACAATCAGCAGCACTTTCAAAAACTACGTAACCTATTGACGTGGCTCGGTGAGACGGGAACTGATGGTCAAACACGAGCTTTAATTGATGCAGAGTCAGCGAGCTTCTCTGCCGTTCCCGGATTCGCTCGACGAGATCTCATTTTGCAGTCGTTAGGTCAGAAGCGTCTGTTATTCACCCAATCTTTGGCTATGAGAGAACGGATGCCAGTTGGTGAAAAAGTACACGTATACGTGGATGTCTCGGGAAGTATGGAGGGTGTACTTGAGTCGGTTTACGGCGCAGTCAGAGCATGCAAGCAGTGGGTCTATCAAAAGGTTCACCTGTTCTCCACCGAGGTAGTAGACGTCAGTTACCGTGAATTCCGTGCAGGCAAAGTAATTTCCACTTATGGAACGGAAATCTCCTGCGTAGCGCAACACATCGCTGAAAACAGCATTAAGCGGGCATGTCTGATAACGGACGGATACGTGGGACAGCCGAAAGGGGAGGATGTACATACGTTGGCAAGAACCCGCTTAGGTGTTGTGTTCGCCGGTTCTTCGAGGAAGGATGACCTATCGGCGGTCGTTGATAAGTCCATTGACATTCTTGCATGGGGAAATTGATTTTGTTTCGCTTCGCTGAATTCGTGTTTCCCGGGCATCCAGACAAACTGTGCGACGCTATTGCAGATGGCATCGTTGGAGCCGCAGTTGATCGAGAGCGTAGGGCGTTGGTTGGTGTTGAAGTCGGTGTTCACACCAACCACGTATTCATTACGGGTCGGGTGGCGTGCGCCGAAGCAGAAACGCTGGACATCGATTCAATTGTTAAACAGGTTTATACCTCCGCCGGCTATAGCCAAAGGTGGTCGCCTCAGCCGGATGTACTGAGTATTCACCAAGCTATATGCCTTGAAACACTTCATGGAGACGAATCTGCCGTTCGTGGTGTCGCTGATGATCAGAGCGTCTGTGTTGGATACGCGAATCATCTCGCTGAAATCAATCATTTGCCGCCGGAACACTATCTAGCGAATCGATTGGGGCGTAGGATCGCAGCGCTTCGTGTCGACGAACCTGAACTAGAGTTAGGGCCAGACGGAAAAATAATGGTGACGTTGTGTAAGGCAGACGATCAATTCGTACTTTATGCTCTTAGCTGCTCAATTCAGCATCGGAGTATGGCTGACAGGATTGAACTAAAACGGGTGATTCGTCAAGTCGTTGAAGAGGAGATGCAGTCGTTAGCGGACCATACAACGAACTTTAGTCCTAGTGTACCTGACGCTATTTCCTTGAATGGCGCAGGACAGTTTGAGATAGGGGGTCCGACGGGAGATAACGGTCTCGCGGGAAAGAAACTCGCGATTGACAGTTATGGACCGCATGTGCCAATCGGTGGTGGGGCGTTATCAGGCAAGGATTTTTTCAAAGTAGATCGCGCCGGTGCACTACACGCTCGTCGCATTGCTAAAGCCGTTGTCATGACGGGCAATGTTCCTGAGGCTCTCGTGCATTTCAGTTGGCATCCCGGTAACAAATCAGGCGAAATTCTGTCCATTTCATCGGCAATCGACCAAGACGTCGATCCACGACTCTGGCGTGGTTTATTCGATCTAAGTTTGACAGTATCCGGCGAATCTTGGGGTAACGGCATCGATCTCATCGAGGTAGCTCGATTCGGTCATTTCACAGACCCTCAGCTACCCTGGGAACGGATTCAATTCGAAAATAACTGTGCTTCAAAGCCCCTAGCATTAAGTGGCGGGCCAACGAAATCCCAACTAGGAGAAGGAGAGCGTACCCATGTCGAAACTCATAACTGAAGGGTTTGTTAAAAAATTCGAAAGACTTGTCAAAAAGGCACATAGATTGCAAGTTGCGTCTGCTTGGCTGACTGACAACGATGGATTTCGCGCTGTCTTGGCTAGGGAGTCGAGTGGTTTCAAAATCCAAGCGATTATTGGAACATATGGTGAGGCGACGGACCCACGGTCGCTAGAAGAGGTAGTAAAGGAATTTGGGACCGAAAGTCTGCGGATCGCTGACACCAATCCGTTGTTTCATCAGAAGCTCTACATATTTCACGGTCCCGGCAGTAAAACCACTGCATGGATCGGCAGTATGAATTTCACTAAAGGGGGAATGAGGAGTAATTCTGAAATAATACTTGAGGTTGAAAATTCGTGCGCCGTTGAAGAAATGGTCGCTTGGTTCGAACACTTATGGACTAAACTAGAAGAGCAAGATGTTTACGAGAGAATTACGCAATACAGGTCGAAGTGGGATCGTCGAGACAAGAAGAGTCCTATATACACAGTTGCCGAAGGTATAGAGGAGATTGTTGTACAAACGACCGGGAAACAAGGTAGAGTTTTCGTGGGCAAAATAAAGCAAGGAAGAGAGAGTGAGGATTGGAAAGGTCACCCCGAGCTTTGCGCGAAACTATTGGCCAGATTGGCGGGAGGGGAAGATGAGTTTTTTAGAGAATTAGAGACTTGTGACGAGTTTTCGGTCAACGTTCGTGATTCGAGTAGTGAACAACAGCATCTAATTTACCTTGCGGGGGATCAAGCAACAGCGCAGGATAATCTTTACGTCAAAGGAGGTAACGACCAAAATTCTGTGAGACCAATCGTCGAAAGTGAGAGTGGCAAAGCTGTATGGTGGTTAGGAACTTCAACTAGCAAAGGTAAACTCTGGAAGTTGGTTGAAGTCGCTACCGAAGTGCACAACGAACGGCATCCTGAAAATCAGATTTACGTCAATAAACCTCTTTCGATAACTCGTTAGCGGCCGAAATCTCATCTCCGCACGGTCATACTACTAAAAGATACCAGTGGATACATGAAGGTATCGCGGGAACCAATTGCATTTAGGGGACTGACAAGAAACAAAGCATGTTCGGTACCAACTGCTTGTAGACGGCATACACCAACGATTATTGAAACTACCAATTGAATCAAAGCCTATTCTCATGGAGCGCTCAAACCAGCGTACCTAGCGACGTGAGTTGGTACGACGATTCTAGGACGTGATTAGAAGGTTCTATCATGCGCGGATAGCGTCCCAATAAACGAGATTCTGTTGAATCGTGTTACGAGCGCGTTATGCTGACCGAAGAGACCGTTGGATGTATTCAGTGCTGCGTTGGTTTAGAGAATTAGCAATGGTGTTCTATACATTAATTCCCCGGTTGGGATATTCAGGTAGAGTAGAAAGCTCTGACCTAAAAGTCAGTGGCTTCAACGCTGCGTATTCAGCGTGATCATCAATGATTACGATGCTCGCGTGAGGTGAGTGTCGTTGCTGCTTCTTAAAATCGTGCGTCAGATCGCGAGAGAGAAGAAAGATCAGTGAGCGAGCAACAGAAACCAGATTTTGAGAGCACGCTCGCGGAACTGGAGCGTGTGGTCGAAGGTCTTGAAAACGGTGAACTTTCACTTGCTGACCAGTTAAAGGCGTTCGAACGTGGTATGGAGCTTTCCGAGCAATGCAAAAAAATGCTCGATGAGGCTCGTTTAAAAGTTATCGAGTTGACGGACAGCGACGATTCAGCCGAGACTGGCGAGGAATCGTAGGCAGACGTTCCGGGGTGCTGTAAGTAGCGTGCCAGGCTCGCCATACCCATGAACACCGCAGGATTACTTGACGAATTCGTTGAAGCGCTTGAGACACGCTTAGAAGCCATCCTTCCTGCGACATCAGAGCATTCGCAGGTCCTTGTCGATGGCATGCGTTACGCGGTTCTCAACGGCGGTAAACGACTGCGCGGGTCCCTAGTCTGTGCGACCACCTATACCCTGTCAGGTTCATACGAGAAGGCGCTTGATAGCGCGTGTGCGCTTGAATGTTTGCACGCGTATTCCTTGGTTCATGACGACTTACCGGTTATGGACGACGCGGATTTAAGACGAGGCAAACCAAGTTGCCACAAGAAGTTCGGACCAGCGATGGCAACTTTGATCGGTGATGCACTGCAACCATTAGCCTTCAATCTAATTGTTGAGTGCTACGATGTTTCAAATGAGAAACGAGTAGCGATTTCAAGATCGTTGTCTAGAGCGGCAGGCTGGCAGGGCATGGTAGGCGGCCAGGCTTGGGACATCCAGTTAACAGCCGATACCAACCTCGAAATAGAGCAACTACGCCGCCTTCACGCCGCGAAAACGGGAGAGTTTTTCGTTGCCGCCGTTGAAATTGGACGCATCATCAGCGACATCGACGAAGATGAAGTGACTAGTGCGGCGTTGCGCCGCTTCGCAGTTCATCTCGGCGAGGCATTTCAAGTCGTTGACGACGTGTTAGATTGCAGCCAGTCGACCGAAGTCCTGGGAAAGCCCGGCGGGCAAGATAAACGATTGGAAAAGAACACGTTCCCGGTGCTCTTAGGTCTGAACGGTGCGACTGAGTACGCACATGATCTATTGAACAAGGCACACCAGGAATTGCGAGATATTGGGATTGATGAGTCGCCGCTGGGCGAAGTCGCTAATCGTTGCGTAGACCGGATTAGTTAGCCGTCGCTGACTGCATCCTATGCAAGCGCTTCCCAGTTGCCATTGACTTTCGTCGCGGCTTCATCGAAATCTTGATTTGGCACGAGTTGCCAAAGTCCAGTATCTTCGTCGAGACTAATTAGCCGCAGAGCTTTCAAACGCGCGAATTCGCCGCTGACATGCCAGATACCGAGCGGATGGTCCCGTGAGCGCAACAATTCAATAACATCACCAGGTCTAATGAAATCCGTACCGCTAGAGGCGATTTCGCAGAATGCTTGGTAGATGATGCGCGTTTGACGTTGCGCTTCGCTCAAATTCGACCTGTAGGACGAGGTAAATAACGAGCGGGATTATAGATTTTGGTGGTGATTTGTGGCGTATTTATGGACGAATTCAAACGTGGTAGGTACTTTTGGGTGTAGCGTAAATCCGTATCGATACTATTCCGATGCGAGGTGAGGTAAGAGTACGGGTTCGCTAATTTAATTGCTTCTCACGTAATGTAGCAGGATTTGGGGTAATCAAGAGACTCGCGTGCGACGGGTCATTCAGCGAATATGAATTACAGCTTTCGAGCACTAGCGGGTGACGTATTTGGCGGCGTAACGGCAGCGGTGGTCATGTTACCGGCGTCGCTCGCCTTCGGAATCGCGTCTGGTCTAGGCGCAGAGGCGGGACTCTACGGAGCGGTAGGCGTCGGGCTTTTTGCCGCAATCTTCGGCGGTACGCGGACGCAGATTTCTGGACCGACCGGTCCGATGACCGTGGCGGTTGCCGTCATCGTCGCAAGTCACGCGACGACGATAGTTGAAGCATTGACAATCGTTGCGATGAGCGGTTGTATCCAAGTAGTACTCGGACTCACCCGCATCGGACGTTACATCGTCTACACGCCACAATCCGTCATATCTGGGTTCATGTCCGGTATCGGCGTCATCATCATCTTGATTCAGCTGCTGCCTCTCATTGGCGTTCCTGCGGTAGGAAGTCCTATCGAATCGGTGCAAACGTTCGCACGGACGATTTTCGATGTGAACTACAGCGCACTTGCGCTAGCGGCGATCTCGTTCGTCATCGCGGCGGCATGGCCTCGTCGATTGTCGACCTACTTTCCCGGACCCGTTGTTGCACTTATCGTCGGTACAGCGCTTGGTATGTTTTGGCTGACCGATGCACCTACGTTAGGTGAGATTCCGACAGGTATGCCGACCTTTGCGCTGGTGGCTCCAAGTACGGAGTTCGTTCTAAATGCGCTTGAACCCGCGCTAATCATCGCCCTAATCGGATCGGTGGATAGTTTGCTTGTGTCTTTGGTCGCCGATTCGGTTAGCGGCACGCGACATAAACCGAATAGAGAGTTGGTAGGTCAAGGAATCGGCAACATCATCGCCGGTATGTTTGGTGGTATCGCTGGGGCTGGCAATACGCTTGGGACACTGACGAATCTACGCGCAGGAGGTTCGACACGTGCGTCTGGTGCGCTCTATGGTTTGCTCATGCTCCTCCTAGTATTGGGATTAGGTGAGTATTTATCACCGATACCACATGCAGTACTGACGGGTATCTTGATCAAGATTGGAATCGACATCATTGATTGGCGCAGTGTTCTGGGGGCGCACAAGATACCGAGTGGCTTTATGGTTGTGATGCTGATCACCATGGCGATTACGGTCTTCATCGACTTAGTGACTGGTGTAACGGTTGGCCTTATCGCAGCCGGTATGGTGCACGCACGTAAATTGGAAGACTTGGAGCTTGACAACGTCGTTTCAGTGCCATTACTAGACAGACAGTTCCTAGATCCAGATGATGAAGATCTTGATCAATTTGCGGCACGCGTAGGATTAGTCGCACTTCGTGGCGTATTTACGGTTGCATCATCGCATCGCTTAGTGAGCACGTTTAGCGTGGATCTCAAAGAACACGAGATCGTCATCTTCGATCTTACCGAGACCATACATGTAGACGATAGCTCCGCGCTCGTGATTGAGCAGCTAATGCAGGTAGCAAGGGCAGAACAAACGGAAGTGATCGTGGTGGGCATGTCGGACACCGTCGAAGACACGTTTAAGGCATTCGACGTGTTGCGAAACGTGGTAGAGGTTTGGACCGTGCACACGCTTGATGAAGCTCGAGAGATAGCTCGATCGTTACTTGCTTCCGAGAACCCTCCGAAAGAACAGGTAATTTCGAGTCAATCGGCTTAGCTCCACAAGTCATTTCGCGTGCGAGTACGCGGTTACTCACGTTGCATGATGGTTTGAGCACGCTTCTGCCCGGAATTAGGTCACGCAGAACGACGAAAACATCACTAAACTTCCCGTTGCTTTCGAAGAGAGGAGTTCTGAGGTCTTATAGGAGGGGGTGACTTGGTTTTGACGGAGATTTCAAAGACCGAGGTGCATGCCGAGAGCGTAGTGACTCTCGTAAATCAAACGCTGCGAACTTAATAGTTGCCAACGACGACAACTACGCTCTAGCGGCTTAAGGCCGCTAGTTCTGGCTGGACGAGTGCCCTTGTAGACCAGTCGGAATCATTCCAAGGGATCGTGATCGGAGGATGTTCCTAGTTCGATTGCTAAAAATGTAGGAACTCGCTTGTTTGCACCCTGAGCGTCGGGTCGCTAATAGGTCAAATTAATAGACGCGCCTAAGCATGTAGAGCCAGAGTTGGCGAGTCGACGGACGCGGGTTCGAGTCCCGCCACCTCCACCAATTGCTTTAGGGTCCGGCTCGGTTAAATGGTTTACAGCACGGCGTCGAAGGGATTCATCGTCCGTTCGTCGTTTTCTTCATTCTGATTGAAGAATCCAAGGTCATACTGTAGGACGCTGACTCGCGATATACTCTAAGTGACTTCGCGAATGCATACGACCTTGTTCGCGAACGCTCGACTTCGACTGATTTTCCGTTTGTTGATGCAGATTCGTCATTAGTACGGCACGCTTATGTTGCGGTCACGGAAGGTATATGAGGATTACTCAGGTAATTGTTACACTCGCGGATTGAGCTGACTCGGATACATATCACCGATCGCTTCATACGGACGCCGAAGCGGAGCCACTAGACCGGCAGCGCAACATTGGACCCGAGCACGTGCAGTTCCGCCCCAAAAACGGTCCCTTCGTGTGTGTCGTTCGCCTACGCGTTCTGCAGGCATATGTGGATTCTACGTGAGCGAATTCCTGGAGTGGAGCACGAGCTAGCGTTGCCGTAAATCACGGACTCGAGGATAAAGGTAGAGACGAACCTGATTAGAAAGTTCACGCACGACGATTGTCTAAGGAACGTATTTTTAAAGCACGTTATTGACTGTAAGTGTTTCAAATTACGCGATTTCCAATGACTTGCCGCAACTTCAGCCATCTGCGAGTTAATCGTGAAGTAATAGTGATAGATTAGGTTACATTGGCCGAGAGCTGTGTCTCGTCACTTGATCACGCACTCTTGTTCGACAGTACGCACGACCACTACGCTGTTTTCGACGCAATCCGTTAACTCTTGCTAGCCGTCAATTCAACCTCGGCATGGATACTGAATGCCCGAGTCACAAGTCGTGCGTGGGTGCGCGCCAATATCACGTCCCTGTGATTACATCGCCCACCCTTCTCGCTACACTTACCGTAGCTGCTGGGCTATACACCTTTGTGGTCTCCGTGAAATCTGGATCGCGAGAACGTGGATGGAGTTTGAACCTAAGGCATTCGACAATGTACTTCGGAGTATTCCGGTGAGATTATTAGAATTTTAAGTTAGCGTAGAAGCACAATTGAATACAGAACGGAGTAAACAGAAGTGAGGATCAATAATCGACGCGATATCTTGTTGCTCTTGTTGTATTCCCCGGGAATCTCTCAAGAACCGAACCAGCCGATTGTTGGTCGGACTAGATTGGTCAAAATGCTATATTTGTTCAAAATGGAAGCGTTGAAGCACTTTCGACGTGGAACAGATATTACTGAAGAACGATTCTATGAGTTTTTTCCTTGGAATTTTGGACCGTTCTCATCTCAGATCTACGATGACTTGAATTTTTTTATTCTTCGGGGGTTTATAGATTCCGAAGCGGCTGACGGAGACACAACACCTGAATCGGCAGCCGAGTGGGAAATGTGGCTAAGTGCGTCATTGCCTGATTCAAGCGAGGACACATTTTCCGAATACGACGAACAACAATTCAACCTAACCGTAGATGGACTAGATTTCGTAGAATCAAATCTATATTCTGATTTATCCTCGTCGCAGAAACGTTTCCTTACCAGATTCCGCGCCAATTTGGAGAGGAAGCCGCTGCGGTCTATTCTACAGTACGTGTATGAGAGATATCCTGATTCGGCCGTCCATTCAACAATCAGGAAACAGGTTGTTGGAGGATCCTAAAACGCTGACTTTGCTGATCCCAATTGTGTTGGGTTTAGCGGGTCACTTCGGTGTGTTCATCGATTCTAAATCAAAGTTTCGGGATCGCGTGAACGAAGTACATGGGTCGTTGAAGGAGAATCTTACACAGTATTTGGCAGAACTCCTAGAGTATTCCCACTCGATTCATGACGAAACGCTACGACAACCTCTAGTTCTCCCGGCACTCCGCGGCGATGACAACAACCCAGACCGTGTCGCGAGGTATACAGATGAGACATGGCGCACATTTAGCCTATTAAGCAAAGTATCAAGAGCATCGTTGTGGTATAAAACAGGAATGTACATACTATTCTTTGCTACGATCATCGGCATTGGTTTGATTATTTGCGCTTTTGTATTTCAGGAATACTTGTCGAAGATCCTGTTCGCGGGAGCATTAGTAATTGGCGTCCAAGCTATTTCGCTAGTTCTTTTATATGTAATTTCTGATTCGTTTGAGAAATATGAACGCACACACTAACAAGAGTAACTATATACAAGAACACGAACTCGTGGAAATTGTCATTGAGTTCTTATTAGCCGATGGTTACAGAGTGCGCGCGGAAGTCTCGAATCTTGGACAGAGCGCCGATCTAGTAGCAACGCGCGGACGTTGGATTACATTTGTGGAGGTAAAAGTAAGAGATTGGCGTACGGCTTTGGAACAGTGTAATGCACATAGGCTTGTTGGAGACTACATTTGTATCGCAATTGGAACTAAAAGTATTTCCGAGACGTTGATAAATGCTGCGTCGATGTTGGGCATCGGAATTATCCATGTGAACAAATTTCATGGCTGCTCATGGGTCGAAAAACCTAGGCTGAATCAAACCGTATGGAAGCCTCAACGAGTGCAGTTTTCGAGAAAGCTTCGGGCGACTAAATATGTCAATTGATCACTGGATGACTTTTAGTACGTTTGGCGAGCAAGATTATTTCGCGTACCCAAATAAGAGTACTTACAGCGGTGTGATAATCAATGGAAATATGGCCGCGTACGCTCCAGCAGGCCTAGCCGCATTTCTGCTTGAGAAGATTTCAAGGGAGACCTCGTATTTGATTGATCCATTGACTCACGCATTTCAGCACGATCCTGGGCTTATCCAAGGTACTGACGGCCGGCCAAAGACCTCAATTCGAAGAATGGCCGATGCATACGGAAAGCCTGTATCGGAAACTGTGGGGTCTAAGCCGATACATCCCGCTATATTTAATAGAGACGATGTCTTAAACGGCTTTGTTACTCGTTGCATCAACTACCAAAACTGTCAATTGGCTGATAGGATGAAGGAATCAAATGCGGCAAAGTATTTGAGTACGAATTCCGAATTGTTACCTTATGCAGTTGTGGCACCTTATTTTTATATGACAGAAGCGACGATTGACGAATGGCTTCCAGTCAATATACGCGCCGCCCGGATGACTGTCGACAACGCAGAAGACAAGCAAAGGTGTTTTGCTGCAGTCGTGGTCAGCCAGGGGGTGATACTAGATGATGATTTAGTTAAAAAGATAGCGGATGGCTTTTCGGATATCCCTCTCGACGGATTCCTTCTGTGGATTGATAATTTGGATGAACAATCGGCCGCTGTGGCAGAGTTGACGGGTACGTTGAATCTTGCAAGAACGCTCAGGAATGGTCGTTCGCGCGAAGTTATCAATCTACATGGTGGGTATTTCTCGATTCTGGCTGCAGGTGTATTGGGGAATCACGCACTATCAGGAGTGTCTCATGGACCTGAGTTTGGCGAGTTCCGATCTGTCGTACCAGTTGGCGGAGGTATACCAATATCGAGATATTATGTCCCAAGACTCCACGCTCGTATTCGTTATCGTGACGCGGCATCAACATTCAGAGAGGCATCATGGCTAAGTTCCTCAAACACTTTCCACGAAAACGTTTGTGGATGTCGTGTATGCAGGTCAGCCTTAGATGGAGACGCCGGAAATTTCGTTAAGTTCGGTGAAGGGACGCCTAAACAAGTTAGAAGAAGGCATGGATTAGTTACAATCGATTTTCCAACAAGAGAAGCGCGCGAGAGATGCCTAAAACACTATCTAGAAGGTAAGCTGAGGGAATATTCTGCAGCCTCTGGTGCCCCGCGTGACATATTATTAAAAAACCTTCGAGATGGCGAGGCACAATTTCGAAAATACATGGGTAACACTGGGGTCTCGCATTTGAAGCTCTGGCGAAAGGTATTTGGTGACGAATCTAGAGCCGAATAATGAATTTGCGGCCCTAATCTCCTAAATCTAATCCACTAATATGAGGATGATACGAAATGATGCCAAACCTTTCAATCGAGGAACTTCTGGATCTTAAGAATGCGATTCTGAACGACTTCGATAGCTCGAATTGGAGAGAACTTGGCGCATTGACGAACAAGCTAGACGAAGTAGAGAATCATTCTAGACTCTTGCGGAGCCTAAGGTTCGGTGATGAAGACTACGGCGGTTTAATAGTCATATTCCTTCGAAAGCTCATCGGACCGAACGAAGAAAATCTGGCTGTAGTACAAAAATACGTCACAGAAACGTGCTCATCGTTTGGTCAAGATATATCTAGCGAGCGAAAGATTGGACCAAAAGTTATATTCTCTCCGAGTGTGTTTCAGATACCTAATGAACCTTGCGATCCGAAACTGATTTCCGTTATGATGCCATTCTCTCATGAATTCTTACCGACATACGAAGCTATTAAGAATGCGGCTAACTCGTCAGATTTTGAGTGTTACCGAGCCGACGACATCTGGAATGACTCGGTTATCGTTCAGGACATTTTCTCTTTGATATTCAGATCTTTCATTGTAGTTTGTGACTTTACGGGGAAAAACCCCAACGTGTTTTATGAAGCTGGTATAGCGCACACCCTAGGAAAACACGTTGTTCCAATTACCCAGTCTATGCAAGATATTCCATTCGATCTCAGACAACACAGATGCGCGAGATATCTCGATAATGAAGAAGGTCGTTCAAATTTAGAAAGAGATCTACGTTCTAGGTTCTCAAGTTTGAATAAAAATCGAAACTCTTAAAAGTTGCTATTTCTGAGTATGCTCAAGCGTATTGTGTGGAGTGTAAAAGTTCCCTTCGTGAGGGGACACATTTGAAACTAGACAAATCAGATTGAAGGATCGCGCGATTCCACAAAACTGTCTCATACGATTGCTTTATTGTTGGTTTGAACTTACTATGCGTGTGAAAAGCCTATGAGTCGGGACCGAAATCGGTGTCGAGGCTAACGTTCACGGCCTCACTCGTATCTCTCAGATATAAAATGAGTGCTATTTGATAGGGGATTATTTACTTAACTACAAATCGCCAATTTACGACACAAGTTGTCGCGTAAATTAGGAGAATTTTGTTCTCACCCCGACCTTAAATAAACCCCATCATGGTTCGATTAGCCGACGCACGACGCCCGCGGGAAGGCATGACGCTTGCCCAGTTTCTCGATGAGTTCGCGCCCGATGAAATGGCGGCAGAAGCCTGGCTCGTTGAACGGCGTTGGCCGGACGGGGTGCACTGCGCCCATTGTGACTCAGCACATATCGCCGAACGTGTGAACCGGCGACCACAGCCCTACTGGTGTCATGACTGCCGTCGCTACTTTTCGGTGAAGACCCGCTCGGTCATGCATCGTTCGCCGTTGAGTTGTCGGATCTGGGTCGCCGCGGTCTATCTGATGCTGACCAGCTTGAAGGGGGTCGCGAGTACCAAGCTCGCCCGCGATCTCGGGATCACGCAGAAGTCCGCGTGGCATCTCGGTCATCGCATCCGTGCCGCGCTGGCCAATGGGCAGGACCGCCTGATGCTCGGACCAGTCGAGATCGACGAGACCTACGTCGGTGGCAAGGCACGGAATCGGCATTCCTCCCAGCGTGATGGGAAGCGGGGCGTAGACGGCAAGTGGGCGGTGGTAGGCATCCTGGATCGGGCCACGGGACAGGTTCAGGCCGAGGCGGTCGACGATACCAAGAAAGACGAGTTACAAGGCTATCTGGAAGAAAACGTCATGTCGGACGCCACGGTGTATTCGGACCAGGCGCGCAGCTACGACGACCTCCCGCAACCACACGAAGCTGTGCAGCATGGGACCGGTGAATACGTTCGAGGTCACGTTCACACCAATGGCATCGAGTCGTTCTGGTCGATGCTGAAACGTGGTTATGTCGGCATCTACCACCGGTTCTCACAGAAGCATCTGGACCGCTATGTGAAGGAGTATGCCGGTCGTCGCAACTTGCGCGAACTGGACACCATCGATCAGATGTCGCAACTGGCCATGCAGTTTTCGGGTGTACGGTTGTCCTGGGCGGACTTGGTCCAAGGCGGCGCGACGACCTAACGGCGGCCATGCCCGATGATGGGTATGACGTGGCCACTTCATAAATCGTCGAGATTCTGAGCCTCGTCGTACCTCGTGGACGTAGATGATCAAGTTCCGGAGCTCGATACTACCGGCCTAAGCGACTCGATCGATCGTTAAGCGGTACCTGGTCCAATATCGGCTAATCGGGACCGACGAATTTATCCTATCGAACAAACAAATGTCGTTGTTCTATCCTCATGCGTAGTTAAGTAAATAATCCCCTATTTGATACTAAAAGACTGCCCGTAAGTCACAGTGAGCGTAAATTGAATGTTTGGCCAATCTAAAATACTATGGCTTACTAGCAGCTGCTCTTTCTGCTTCGAGAGGCACGTTAAACGTTGTCATTATCATATAGGCGAGGACGCGCGTTTAAGAGTTACAGCGTTTAAAACAACGAACGAAGTGTAACAGGTATATGTTATTTGTACGGTTCGATGGTTTACTAGCATAAAACGAGTAGAACTAATTTTGGCGACGCGAGTTCTGTGGACATTGTGTAAGTAAGTTGATTCATGATGGATCTGTAACGAACAAGAAACGAGGTGTTACCGAACTTCCTCGTGATGTTAGTCTTAAGTTTCGGAGTCTCGCGGTTTTAATAGTGGGCGAAAGCAGAGCGTCGTTCACGTTAGCGTTTCGAATTCACTCAGAGATGTTTAGGTTTCCTGCGACTCTGACAAGGTACCGTTGGGATATTGTTTTGGATCTGTAATTAGCGAATGGGCGATTTCAACTATTGTTGAATTCGTCATCAGTCGGTTTTGTTAATATCGTTGCATCTTTGCGATGTGACGCGTCATTGAGTTGGCTCTTACCGTATTGATGACACCTCTGTGATTAAGAGAAGCCGAGTAGTCGACAGGTGAACTAGAGGTAAAAAATGCGTATCAATAGAGGTGGTCCTGCGCTCAGTCTCAAATCGATCGTTCTCTTCCGATTCGATGACTACAGCATTCCATTCCAACACGGTGCGAAGCTGAGCCTGATTGGCAAGCAGACTGGTCACGGTAACAAACCCGTCGTACCACTTGGCGAAGAAGGTGCTCACGATAGTTTGTGGATCGCGTACTACGGTACTGTACTCGAGATCGACGGCGAACTGTGGATGTGGTACCTAGGGCAGGGACCCGATGAGCATTGGCACCAGCGCGTGTGTCTAGCCAAGAGCAAGGACGGTCGTACCTGGGATAAGCCGGACCTTGGGTTGGTGGGGTGGCACGGCAGCAAGCACAACAACCTAGTCGATATGGGCGAGGACACGCACGTGCAGGCGTGCGTGATATTTCGAGAACCCGACGACCAGGACCAAAAAAGCGTTTCAAGATGGCATTTGAACCGCGTAAGCATTCAGGATGCGTCTGTGTCGCCTAAAGCGAGGACGGTGTTAGTTGGCGCGAGTCTCCTAACAACCCAGTGGCGGGAAACTTGGAAATGGCTGGAGGTGCCAAGGTGGATGGTTGCTACTACCTGGCTGGACAGGGAGGGAAACACGCGGTCGGGGTTCGTCAGCTGGTCACTTGTGCCTCCTACGACTTTGAGCACTGGACGGATGCGACTTGCTCCGGGTTAAGACGGAGTAATCTCTCTCCAACGCCGGTGGTTGCAGGGAAGAACACCGGCGAGCAGGTGCACCTTGGAGCAGCGTTGTGGAACCGCGGCAATGTCGTCATTGGCTTTTTCGGCCAATGGAATGGTCACCCGTCCAACGACAGGCGAATGGTGACCATGGATCTGGGTCTCGCGGTTAGCAACGACGCACTCCATTACTCTGAGCCGATTCCAGATTTTTCTATCGTTTCTGCTGCCGAGGACAGTTGGGGGTTGAAGCGTAAGGAGTCGCTTTCGCTCAATTTCCCGGCCCTCATGCAGGGACAAGGCTTCGAAAACGTCGGAGACGAGACCTTGTTTTGGTACGCGCCGTGGCCGGAAGAGGCTAGCGATGGAGTCCGCGTCACCAGTTGGCCGCGTGATCGATTAGGCTATTTCTCTCCGTACGAGGGCGGTATCTGGGTGTACGGTGGCAAGTCGGACCCACATTTTGTCTCGGCGCCCATCGATTTAGAGGGGAGCGGCGCAACTTTGGCCGTGAATGTTGAAGGAATCAATGAGCACAGCTCCATCACTGTTGAGATTCAAGACCAGGCGTTTCGACCGATCCCAGGTTACGAACGCGGCGTTAGCCAAGGTCCAATTGAAGCCGGTTTAGCGCAGCCGATCACCTGGAAGAACCATGAAGTCGTCGATGGTGTGTCGGGACCAGTCCGTGTACGCGTGGACTTTGGCGGTGTACGACCGGAGGATGTTCGTTTATATGCGGTATATCTTGAGCAGGCGTGATCAGCGCTGACGATGGTCAAAGGGATTGAAGACTTGCGAATACTGGGAGTGGATGAGAGAAGACGTCTTAACCACAGGAAATGGCGTTTTCTCGACGAACAACTTCGATTCGAGACCGTACATATGCGATAGTTGATCTCGGCGCTAGTTTCGATCCATGTTGTAAGACTTCTGTTCCTGTTTTTAGGCGAGGAAGCCACTAGCGTTTCTTCAGTTTTTCAATTGGTTTCAGCACGTTTCGACCGTAATAAATCGGTCAAATGCTCGTTTACAATCCCTCAACAGAATTTGTTTGAGCAATTGGATGCGCATAGGCGTTTTCGGAGGCGATGGCTTTATTGGTTGGCCTGCGAGTCTTCATCTAGCGAACCAAGGCCACGAGGTCGCGATCATCGACAATCTAAGTCGGCGTCAGATCGATCTGGAGCTTGGTGTGCAGTCGCTAACCCCAATCGAATCGACTCAGGAACGGATCAAGATTTGGGAGCGTATCTCTAGTCGTCGTATCCACTTTGAACGATTGGACCTCGCGAACGAATACGAACGCGTAAAACGGTGGCTTGAAGACTTCGAGCCGGACTGCGTCGTCCATCTAGCGCAACAGCGTGCAGCTCCCTATTCCATGAAGTCGGACCGTCACAAGGCGTATACGGTCAACAACAACGTCAACGCAACCCACAATCTGTTGAATGCGATTGTCGAGCTTGGGTTAGACGTACACCTTGTCCATCTTGGCACCATGGGTGTTTACGGATACAGTGATATTGGCGCAACCATTCCTGAAGGGTATCTTCCGGTCCAGATTGCGAACGACGACGGCTCGCTACATACGCAGGAAATCTTGTATCCCGCGAATCCCGGTAGCGTCTATCACATGACAAAATGCTTGGATCAGCTCATGTTGGCGTTCTATGCCAAGAACGACCAACTTCGCCTTACCGATTTACATCAAGGGATCGTTTGGGGAACGCAGACGGCGGAAACGAAGCGTCATCCTAGTTTGATCAATCGATTCGATTACGACGGCGAATACGGGACCGTCCTGAATCGATTCTTGATTCAAGCCGCGATTGATTACCCACTGACCGTTCACGGCACCGGCGGCCAAACTAGGGCGTTCATTCACATTCAGGATTCGGTACGCTGCATTGAACTCGCAGTCACGAATCCGCCAGAGAGAGGAGAGCGAACCAAGATCTTCAATCAGATGACCGAGACCCACCGTATTCGCGATCTAGCGAAGCGTGTTTCGGAGCTGAGCGGCGCGCCAATCGAGTTTATGACCAATCCACGTCGCGAGGCTGACGAGAACGAGCTTCGGGTTTCTAACGAGAAATTCCTGAGTCTGGGTTTAAATCCGATTACGCTTGACGAAGGATTGCTCGAGGAGCTGGTTGAGATCGCTCGGAAGCACAAATCAAGGATTGACCGATCAAGGATTCCGGCACAATCCGCCTGGACGAAGGAAATTGGCAAGAAGTTAACCAATATTGAGACGATCGAACAGGTTCGCAAACGCGCCTGATCGTCTCCGCCATTTCAACCGTGTTTCGTTAGCGTGAACGCTGCGTACGTCACGCTCGTCACCAATGACGACTATGCCCTCGGTGCTCTTGCACTAGCTCGCTCGCTAAAGCGTGTGGATTCCGATCACGTCCTTATCGTGATGGTCACGCGTACTGACTTGCCACTTGAACCTTTACTGGCGGAAGGTTGCGAGGTGGTAACCGTCGATCGACTCCCGTGCTCCGATGCATTCAACAAGCGGCATACCCGTGAACACCAACATGCGAGCGCACCATTCACAAAAGGCAATAAGCCTTCGTTCCATGACCCATTAGACAACTTCTGCAAGTTGCGTCTGTGGGAGCTTGATCAATATGAGAGAGCAATATTCATTGATGCGGACGCAATCGTCGTTCGGGATATCCGCAAGCTCTTCGGATATCCAGAGTTTGCAGCGGCGCCTAATCTGTACGAGACGTTAGCCGATATGCATCGCTTAAATTCGGGCGTATTCGTGGCCGAACCGTCGAAACGCACCTTTGAGGATATGCTGACACGTCTTGATCAACCAGATGTTTTCTGGCGTCGGACGGATCAAACATTTCTGGAGACGTACTTCCCCGATTGGCATGGGCTCCCCTACACATACAACGCACTTCAATACATCTTTTTTAATCTACCGCCGCTTTGGCACTGGCCAGCGATTCATGTCGTTCACTATCAATACGAGAAACCGTGGGAGGAGGATCATCCCAAGCGTGAACAACTCAAACCCTTAATCGACCTTTGGTACGCGGTATTGGAAGGGCGGGACCCACCTTCAGAGTTACCGCCACGAGGAAACAGCTGATTCGAGACAGCCGATGCGAGTAGCGGTCACGGGTGCAACTGGACTGGTGGGGGAGTTTCTTATCCCGCACCTTCTTAAACATGGCCTCGTCGTTCATGCGCTCCGACGCAAAGGTGGACGGGACAACACAAAGTTCGAGCAAAACACAAACCTTCACTGGTTCGACGGCGATTTGATGGATTTGAAGTCGCTTGAACGTCTTGTAGTTGATTGTGAAGCAGTTGTACATGCGGCGCTGGAACATCAACCGGGTCGTTATCGAGGCGGGGAGGGTGATGACCCAATCCGATTCAGGCAGGTTAATCTACATCAAACTGAAGCCTTCCTTAAGGTGTTGCAAGAGACACGGGTTGCGCGCACAGTGTTCATTTCAAGTCGTGCCGTTTTCGATGGTTATAGAGGTCCCGCGGCAGAGATCTCCGACCGCATGCCAACGCGACCGGAATCTCTCTATGGTGAGATTAAGGCGCAAACTGAAGCACTAGGGGGTTCGTTGTCAGACATAGGGTTTTGTTCCATACGTCCGACCGGAATCTACGGCGAGACACGAATTCCTCAGGATAACAAGTGGTGGGACTTGATTTCACGTGCGGGCGATATGCCGAGTTCGGACGACTCGAATCAGCTTCGAACGGAAGTGCATGGCGAGGACGTTGCGTCAGCAATCTTGCTATTGCTCAAGGCGCCATTGTCTTCGGTTGAGCGCCGGCATTTCAATTGTTCCGACATAGCAGTGAGCCGAGCTCAGTTAGTTGAGTTATGCCGTCAAATCAAGAATGAGCAGGAGTTAGATTTCGATGCGTTACCGCCCGGCGTTCCGCCCAATAATCCGATGTCCTGCTATGGGTTGGCTGATTTAGGTTGGCAGCCAGGCGGTATGACGAAGCTCCAACTCACGCTACGGCGTATGTTGGCCGTAATTCGCTAGAACATTAGCGATACGCCCAGCTCGAGACTGTTCCGTCCGCAAATCGTTCCGGGATCTCTGACTGGTACCGCGCTTTCCGTGCTTCTCGGTTGGTCTCCTTGTCGAAAAGAGCAAGGACTCGGACTTCGATCGTTTGACGTAATGGTGTGTCGTCGGTCGTGTGTGGATCGGGAATTGCGCCGTGGTATACCTGTCGCAAGGAGGGATCCGATTCTCGTGTGTCGTATTGCTTGAACACGAGCATCTCGGTTGGTTTCATTCGAGGGAAGTAATACCACCGCTGGTTGGGGTTATAGGCTAGGCGGTAGCTGACGAGATGTTGTTGGACCTTGCCTGCGCCACCCCACGCATCAGCAGCGACCATGTCATCGAATTCCAGTGACGTCATGTCGAGTACAGCTAGGGGCATGACTTGGATATCGTTTTCGAGATCGGTACTGCGCCAAAGATTGAACATTGCGCAGTGCCTTCCATCAACGACATCGTCCCAACGGTTTTCCGCCATTGGGCTAATGTCCGAATGAGTGCCACCATAGGCACCAGGACTGCCATTAGGCGTTGGTTTCATTCGCTTAGGGTGACCTTCCGGCAAATTCCCATATCCGTTACGGTATTGGTGTTGTGTCACGTAGGTGTCTGCGCAACCGGTGATTTCCGTAACGACCTCTGAACATTCCGCATAGAACGACGTCGTCGCTTTCGCCATATCGATGAGGTCGTCCACCTGGGTCTCTTGATGAACCAGCTGGAAACCTTGGACGTCTATGGTTGCCGGAGGATCAAGCAAGCGAGCGTTGTGTACACGAATGTCGTGGTTGTGGTAGAGCTCGGCGCGTTCTTTTGGGTCTGAAACTTCCTGATGATCCGGCATTCGCACATGACGATATTTGCCGTTTGCGAAGTGACCTTGAGCATCAACATATGCTGGATCCACGAAGGTGTTCATGGCCTTATCTAACTGTATTTACATCAAGATATAGTAGTGTAATGAACTTTGGATTAAGCGTCGGCTGAAATTAAAGGTTTGTCGCTTTAGAAGCTAGGTCAATCAATTAGCTAGCAGAACTGGAAGAGGTTCGGTCTAAGTCCATCGGATCACGCAGACCAGGGATTTAGGGTCCTTAGCCCCGCTGCTTCAAATGGGGACGTGTCACGAGTCGCTACCATCATACGGTGAGCAGAGGCGATGGCGGCGATAAAGCCATCGGCAGCCGAAATTGATCGTCCAGCCGCTTTGGCTCTTGATATTAGAGCAGCGTATTCATTGGTAGCTGCCAAGTCGAACGACAACACACGGTGAGTGAACAACGGCAGTACACGCTGCTCTAGATTTTCGTGGAGTCGGTCCCGACGATGTCCTTCGGGAAGTAATCGAACCCCTACACGAAGTTCCGCAATGGAGATTGCAGTAAGAAACAGGGTCTCCAACGCCTGAGTATTTAGCCAATCAAGAACGCGCGGTTCTGGCATCTTGTTCATCGATTCCGAGATAACGTTGGTATCGACTACGATCATTCATACTTCGCCGGCTCTACAGGCGTATGGTCGCGCTGTGCGAAAGTCGCGAGCTCTTCGTCTGTCAATTGAGCCTGTCTGCCTATCTCGGCAAGCAGTGATCCAAGTTTGACTCGCCCCTCGGGCATCACGGCATCCCGTAAGATTGCTCGAATTTCTGATTCTGTACTTCGGCCACTATGTGCTGCTCGAACACGTAACGCGCGGTGTACTTCGTCTGGGACGTTTCGTACTGTAAGTACTGCCATCGTCAAAGCTCCAGGTTGCAGTCATTGCATGCATTTTATACAAATGAAAGCAATTCGCACGGAGAAATTACGCGGCAGGAATCTAGTTCATTAACTTATTTCTCCCGTGTTACCGCTCAGTTCGCTTAGGCTTGTTACACGCACAGAATGTGTTTCTAATATCACGTACTAGACTGAGTTCAACACAACCAAATCCGTGATTAGTAAGGTCGAGAAACACACACGCGACGTTGAAACGAGTGACTAATCTCTCTATGCGAACGCAAGAATTTCGACCGCAGGACCCTGTTTCATTTCAGGCGGAACAGGGTGAGGCACAAGGCTACATCGCGACCGTGAAAGGAAGCACAGCACTGGTCGTTATGGACGACGGGCGCGAATTCCGAGTTCCGATCGAAGTGCTAAAACTACGAAGGGACGCCAAGCCACGTCGAGTTCATACAAAGAATGACAAAGCTCGAATGGAATTCGCTGAAGACGATGCAGTGTCGTTTTTAGATCGCAAACAGGTACGACACATCGGGCGTATTGTGAAACTCAATCCGAAGTACGCGCGCGTCAAGTGTGGTGACCTTATGTGGCAGGTTTCGTATCTCAACTTGGTGCGAGAGATTTCGACTGGAACACTCGCTACAAGCAATCGCTCACGGCTTGTAGAGATCGAACGCGAAGCCGAGTTGTTGCTTCGTAAACATGAGCTAGATGGATGGCGTTTTGGATTCGACCTCGCGGCACGACGAGGTGGCCGATGCTCGTTCGATCGCCGCGAAATCAGTCTATCCGAGAAGTTTGCGCTTGCGGCGTCTCCGGATGAAATCACCGACACAATTCTTCACGAAATTGCACACGCTCTCGTGGGTCCGAAACATGGTCACGATGCGACTTGGAAAACGACCGCACGACGAATCGGTTGCTCTGGTCGTGTCACGCATGACGTCGATTTTTCGTCAGCGCGATGGGTCTTAACTTGCCCGACGTGTGGATGGCAGGTGCCACGTTTTAGGCGTCGTAAAGGACTGGTTTGTACGAACTGCGGAGGACGAGTGGAGTATCAGTCCAATGAGGGTAGCGTGAGCAGGTCTGAGAGTCGGTGAATCGTGTAGTCCGCGACGGTTGCTGTGGCGTTCTCGTTGGCTTCTCGAAATAGGACACTGGTCATACCGGCACGGTTGGCGCCGTGAACGTCGTTGATCTCATCATCGCCGACAAAAAGGACCTGTGATGGCGAACAATCAAGATGCTCGCAAGCTAAATTAAAGATTCGTTGATCTGGTTTACAGGATTTCGCTGTTTCTGAACTCAATATGGTGTCGACGTGTTCGGAGAGTTTCCAACGCTCAATCAGTGGCGCGAGCCAATCGTCGTCGATGTTTGACACGATCCCGAGGCGGTGACCGCGCTCGTGCAGTACCGCAAGGGTCGAGAAACAGTCCTTACGCGGCGAAAGGTGCTGGATCACGTCATCTCTTTGTGCACTCGCATAGGCGTTCGCTTGGGGGTAACCATCCTTACCAAGTTTGTTGCAACTTGCAGTGAACGCGGTCTCGATAAACTCTCGATGCTTGTAGAAAGCACGAGTCACGAACCGGCCGGCAATCTCAGTTTTCGCTTTCGCAAACGTGTCGATCACAGTTTGGTCTGGATCAGTAACACCTGCCTTACGAGCGAACTTGAGAAGATTCCGCTGGCCAAACCCCCGAGGCAGTGCTTCAAATAGCGTTTCACCTAGGTCGAACAGGACGATTGATCGGGGTGTGGTCACTTTGCCTTAGTACCTAATGGAGCTGAATAACCGTCACGGACGGGCGATAGGATAATTACAACTAGTGTGGATATGTCGCAGCCAATGTGATCTGGGTCGTCGACAAGCGGGTTGTTACTCATTTGGTTGAAAGCTGCAATCGCTTGTTTGAGTTACCGGTGAGAGTAGAGTTCGAATACCAGTGTGACAACGGGCGATATGTCGAAGGTACATTGAAAACGAATACGCTATTCAATGAAGCGCATGTGCTCAAAACCTGTCCAGACATTACCCGCGAAGAGCTAAACGACTCGGTCGCCGATTCAGTGCGTCGCGACATCCTCGAATACATCAAAAAGAAGTAAGACCTTATTAGGAGCTGGACATTTGAAAGTCGCATTAATGACGAACCCGTACAACCGCGTCGACTTATTCGAGCAAGCGGGTTTTGAAGTGGTGGAGAAACCCGTTCGATCCACCGAAGACCTGATCGACTTATTGTCCGACGCGGATGGTGCACTGGTCAATACACTGCCGCTCACCAGTCGCGAAATCATGGATGCGTGTCCGCGTCTGAAAGTCCTTAGCCGCATGGGAGTGGGTGTCGATTCGATCGACCTCGACGCTGCTACTGAGCTAGGTATCCTCGCGTGCAATGTTCCCGGCGTGAACACCACAGAAGTCGCCGATCATGCGATGGCGCTGTTATTGGCCTTAACGCGCGTTGTGCCGGATGCGGTGAATGCTTCGCGTCGTGGTGCGTGGGCGGACGAACGCGGGAGTACGTACGCGTTTCAAAAAAAGGTTCGTCGTATCGCAGGTCACGTCGTGGGCATCGTAGGTTTCGGGAATATTGGTCGGGCATTTGCGAATCGAGTGCGGGGATTTGGTCCCGCGACGATCATCGCGTATGACCCCTACGTTGAGCAATCTACGGCGGATCTCTACGGCGTGCGAATGGCGTCATTTGACGACTTTCTCGCTGAATCTGATTTCATCTCGATTCACTGCTCAGGCACAGCAGAGACAAGGCATCTCATCGACGCGGCGGCGCTCAAGAAGATGAAGTCAACCGCGATCCTGGTGAATACCTCTCGAGGTCCAGTCGTTGATGGCGTCGCACTGGCACAAGCATTGGAAGCTGGTGAAATCGAAGCCTCAGCGTTGGATGTCACCGAACGCGAACCGATTGCATCAGATGATCCTCTATTGAAGTTACCAAATGCGATCGTGACACCTCACCTTGCTGGGTTTTCACCGACATTCCTTGAGGAATGCTCGATCAAGCAGGCTGAAAATGTCATTCGCGTATTGACGGGCGAACCGCCGCACGGACTCGCTAACCCGGAAGTCATCAAAACCATCGCGGTCATGCGCGCTACGGATCCTGGACGATGGGCGAACATTCCTGATTTCTCAACAGCATTGGCACTCTGATCATGGATAAGGTTGCAATCATTACGGGAGCTGGCACGGGCATTGGTAAATACACCGCGTTGGCTCTATTGAAAGAAGGCTACTCGGTCGCACTCGCTGGTCGTCGCGCCGCAATGCTTGAAGAGGTCGTAGACGAGTCTGGAGCGGCAGATCGTACGCTTGCGATCGCTACTGATGTTGGAAATCCTCAGGACGTAAACCTCCTCTTCGATCGCACTCTCTCCAAGTTTGGGCGATTGGACCTGCTGTTTAACAACGCAGGTACCGGCGCACCAGGTGTACCAATGGAAGAACTGACGCTATCACAGTGGCAGCATGTGGTCAATACGAATTTGACGGGTGCGTTCTTGTGTACGCAAGCCGCCTTGAAGATCATGAAGTACCAGTCACCACGAGGTGGGCGCATCATCAACAATGGTTCGATTTCGGCGCAAGTTCCGCGTCCGAATTCCGCGCCTTATACTGCGACGAAGCATGCGATCACCGGCTTGACAAAATCGACGGCGCTTGACGGTCGCGCATTCGACGTCGTATGCGGGCAAATTGATATTGGTAATGCGGGTACTGACATGACATCACGCATGACGGACGGCGTTCCGCAAGCAGATGGATCGCGCAAACCCGAACCGACCATGCACGTTGACAATGTGGTTCGAGCGGTTCTCTATA